>ERZ1023965.11-NODE-11-length-98171-cov-15.912124_pt1 | contig 98171 bp, 77 predicted proteins | sample MGYA00380428_ERZ1023965 | MGnify/ENA primary metagenome ERZ1023965 (study PRJEB33179, sample SAMN07449054) | human gut metagenome | biome: Human-gut; feature: Human associated habitat; material: Faeces | host: Homo sapiens | place: India:Kasaragod | collected...
CGTGGGCTCGGATATGAGTATAAGAGACAGCTATATAAACTTTTATTGCCTCCGGTATTGTTTTTGGACGTTTACTTCCGTTTACCTCCCATTTAACATTGCGTATTTCTTTGTGAGATACCACATGAATTTTATCCATAATAGGTTTATAAGATTCACTATCAAACAAATCTTCCAATATATAAGAATTCGGATCTTTCTCTTTAGGCTTCTGTAACCTAACCACACCATAATTGTCTTGATAAAACAACGACGTGGTTACATTGTCTGAATTGGCAGAAACTTGCTGCATCAGCTTCTCCTTTCCATTATATCCCTCCATATCATAATCAAACAAGAATACAAGATGCTCTATTTTAGAAATCATAGGATACAAAGTCTCCCTATACATCGCAACAGCATTACTTGCTCCTCCTGCATGCATAAATGCTATATTATTTAACTTTGCATATTTCATATCTTCTCGTTCAAATATATCTATAGCATACTTCAGATACATAATGTCATAAGGTCCTTCCGTCACTAAAATATTCTTCGAACTTAGGATAAAAGAACCTTCAAAGTAATCTATTGCTCCATCAGTCAAATCGCTTAGATGTTTTAGCCCATCTGCTGTTTCAACTATACCATCATGCATATAATAAATATTTTCTACATGGTATCCATCCCAACGTTTATTCAAAAACATTGGCGAATGAGTTGTCATTATCGTTTGACCTTCAAATTCTGAAATAACACTAAGGAGCTCTTTCTTCATTGCTATATGAGTATGCGCATCAGGTTCATCAAATAAGACAAGGGCATCTTTATCGCCCAACACTTTTGTAATGCATTCGATGAGGATGAGTTTCTTCTCCCCTTCGCTCAAGTCTTCGAAATTATAGCCATTTACCTGTATGTCTATATTTTCAATCAACTTATCAGCTCGCATACCAGAATTAAGATTTCGCTCAGGCATACAAAGGAAATAAAGGTAATAAAATACCTGGGCATCTGGTGTTAAGTTGGGATACGAATTACATATCAAGTCCTCATACTTCAACACCTCCATCGGAATTCTTTCCTTTCCAAATTTCTCTTCTATACGAGCGTACCAATTAGAAGCATCATGGCTATTAGCCTTATTTTCCTCACGACGAGTGAATTGTACGGTCACTTGTTGAGCATCTACTTTTAAGATATTCTTAACAAAGGATTTTACCTCTTCATTCTCACTAAAGAGTAAAGAGATAAAAGCTATCTTCCAACAATACTTGTTTACATAAAGGCTCAGTGGCTTATATTCACCTCCACCAATGGCAGCATTAAAGAAACGAACATAATAATCCTTATAGCAGAAATTCCACAAACGGTCATCTTCTCCACTATAACATGAGATAAGCATGGAAGGCATCTTAGGCTGCGAGTCTAATTCTATAACCTTTCCTGCTTGGTCGATATTACCATAAAAGCAAGTTTCTCCATCCATCTCATACTCTATCCAGAAATTACCTATAGGAGTCTTGACTTGAAGCCCAAACATGGTATCAAGCACCAAACTTATTGCCTCCAGCAAGTTACTCTTACCAGAACCATTCAAACCAATCAATGCTATATAGCCTTGATTCCCCTCAAAAGAATATTCACCATGAATGTTCTTGTAATGCTCTATATATAATTTCTTTAATCTCATAATTATTCAAATATTGTTTGTTCAAAATTCTCTAAGGCAGAAGTCACCATATTTTTCGCTATAATCTTATTTGATTTTATCACTTCTTTTCGTTTGGAGATTTCATCTGCTATCTGTTTCTGTATGCCGAGTGGTGGAATTGGAATCACCACATTCTTAAAAGATTCCTCATTCAATCTTGGCATCCTTGCTCCGCTAACTAATTCAGAGATTTGATCCTGAATAATATAGGAAGAAAGTACATACTTAAAGTATTTTATATCTATACCTGCTTTTGGCTTAAAACAAAAAAACTCAGATGAGCATACAATGTTTTCTCTTTCCGTTTCATTCACCCAATATTTATTTAAATATGGGCGTAACTTCCCATAAATGAAGAAGCCTTTTGGAATCCGAACCGTTTGGCTTTTTATCTGCATTCCTTTAACTATTGGTAAACCCAATAATTCTCCTGTATTTTTTTCAACAGATTCCATTCCTATATATGCAAAATTCTTTTGAGGCTCCTTATAAGTTTCTATCCTCAATGAAGCTTTGTTTACATCTGTCATAAATGCAGAAAGACACTGTCCTATCGTTTTCACATCGTAAGCGGACAAGACATTTCGCCGAGTTGAATAATACTGAACATCCCACCTACTAGCATCTCTAAATAAAACAAAGTTCAAGCCTTTATGAATATAACTTTTATTGCATGAGAACTTCAACATTGAATCTAAATAATGATTTATATTTTGTTCTTTATCCATCGCCTCATCAAGCAATTGGTTTGCCTCAAAAAGATTTTCATTATAAGCTTTCAATATAGCTTTCTGTTCATCCAACGAAGGCAAAGGGATTGATTGTTGCAAAAAAGCGTCCTCCTGCAAATAATGCCTATTGGTAGTGCCATTGCTACATTTCTCAGCAAACCCAACAAACTGTTTTGTTTGGGTTACTAGAACAAGATATTGAGGATTTAACAAATTATAATCAACATCAAAAGCCCAAAAATTACCAGTTATTATAGCTCCATCTGCTTCTTCTGGAACAACACCAAAAGCACCTTTTCTTGCATCAATCTTAGACAACAAGAACTGACCTTTCTTTACTAAATATTGTTTCTTTGTTCCAATATCTTTTCCCAATTTAGTATCTCTAACGGCAATTCCTTTACCTATAGTACTTACAGATACACGCTTATATACAATATTATCTTGTAAAGTAACTAATTTTTTAGAGCGAGACAAGAACGAGCCAATCTTAGCCATTGGGTACTTCTTGGTAAAGCCCAATTCCTCCTCAACCACATATTGGACACTCCAATTCGGAATGTCCTTATAGTGGGCAAAATGGATATATCTAAAATTATTTACACTCATTTCTCTTTAATATCTATAGAATGGTTCTGGTTCGCAAGCGACACCATCAATAAATCTTGTACGCAGCATGGTTCCGTCATCAGAAACATTGTATTTCGTGGCCTTCACATGCTTCTCCCAAAGTTTGTTTTCCTTTCGATATTCCGTAAACTCCTTTTCAAGCGGTTCCAATTCGTTTTCTATCTTAGCTCCAGTAGTACTGATACCAGCTTTCTGAACCTCTGCTATAGGAATCACGTAGTCAAATCTTTCTTTCACTAAGACTTTAATTTCGTTCTCGATCAAAGCCACCAACTCTTTCTTGCGAGCACGAAGGCTTTTCTTTTCATCTTTTGACAAAGCCTCCTTACCACGTTTTGCCAACTTCGCATCTATATCCGTCATTTCTTCATCATACTTAGCTTCCACCTCATGTGATGCTTGAATATAGATACGATTGTATTCCTCAGCCTCATTCTCTGTGAATTTCTTGAAGAACAACAAACTAGGCTTTACTGTAGCACCTGCTGCCATAAACACATCTTGCGGAATAGACACAATCAGCAATATCTTTGCCTTGCTCTCCACAAAATCGCGCACCTTTTGAAGGTTTGTATTGTTCAATACACCTTCTGGGAGCACAATACCCATTCTGCCACCAGGCTTTAGGAGATTCAAACAACGCTCTATAAACAAGACTTCAGTAAGACCACTAAACTTTCCTATTTGAAACAGGTCAAGTATAGGTTGATTTATATGATCATTGACTTGCTTTAACGCATTGTCATAATTTTCCTTACCATACCTTTTTTCATAAGCCTTGATTTTCTCTATATCAGTAAACCTATCGGCTTCTGTAATCTTTAATTCCTTGTCTATTCTTGCCCCAAAAGGAGGATTAGTAAGGATAACATCAAAGCGACCTTCCCAAATGCCATTGACATTCAAGAGGCCATCATGATGATGAACCCCACCATGACCATCTCCGTGCATAATCATATTCATCTTGGCAGTTCGAGCCATACGAGGATTGGCATCCGTTCCATAGATACAATCGAAAGAAAGGGAGCGCAAACGCCCCATTGGATTATTGATGTCCAACTCATAGTTCATCTTGCTGAAAGCATCTATTACCTTTTGATCGTTTTTCTCTTGTTCTTTCTTTGGTAGCTTTGAATAATCGTCTGTAAACAAAGACTTTTTCACATCCTCTTTTCTTACTTCCACTTCATTCTCTATATGTTCACGAACATACTCGAAAGCACGAATCAAGAATCCACCACTACCACAACAAGGATCACAAATATACTCACCTTCTTGTGGGTCAAGCACAGATACCATAAAATCAACAATAGTACGAGGCGTGAAAAATTGTCCTAACTCTCCACGGAACGTTCTTCCCAAGAATTGCTCGAAGGCAATACCTTTCACATCATCAGAAGTAGTTGACAAGTTATACACTTGTAATTCCTTCACGATTTGTTCAAAGCTATTCTCTCGTATTTTGATAGTTTCATTTTCATCAAAAAGATGGTCTTTAGCAAAATCCTCCTTTGTCTTATTAAACAAAAACTGATAATAATCAGGTGACTCTTTAGACTTTACGGCATCATACATCTTCTTTTGTTTCAAAAATTCTTCCTTTGAGAAAATTTGAGTTCCAGAATTCGTACGTTCGTATCTAATTTTGATGAACAGAATCTTGCTTATCTCATCAAAAGCTGCTTCAGGTGATAGTTTATCATTATTACGAATGATGTTATGGCACTTAAAAAGCAATCGGGAGAACTCATCACGAGTAAAAGCCTTCGTCTGCAACAGCATAGCCTTGATTTTCTTGTCATCGTCCACTATATCAGCAGAAGGAATATCAGCAATTTCCTCCAACTTTTTAGGCATAGCATCCTCTACCACCTTAAAAATACGAGTTTCCTTCAAGTTGGTTGTGACAAAAAACTTAGCACCAGCCCAAGCTGCATAATTATATCCTTGGAAATAATCAGCTTGGCGAATAGTAACATTTTCCGCCTTACACTCCACTACGATAAGTGCATTCTTCCCTTTTCGTTTATCCTCCTCATTTCGCCAAATAACAATATCTGCACGAGCAGCACCTTGCCCGCGTTGAGAGTTTGTCACCTTTACTTCTTCTCCCATTTGTTTGATGCCATAGCCGTAGCTATCCACCAAACGACAAACATATCTTTGGCGAACTTCCTCCTCAGGCTTTAGCACAAGCCATTTATCTCTTATCGGAGAATATATCTGGTTGCTTTCTTTTTTTATTTCCATATAGGATAGCTTTTTGTTTTAACAAGGCAAAGGTACACTTTTTAAGTGTATTTACCAAATTATTTATTCAAAACTTTTGTTTTGCTCGCAAAATCAACCAAATCTTTCTATTACTAATTGAAAAACGAGGAAAATCTTCCAAAACGACAATACTCGCAACCTTCTTCTCCAAAATTCCCCAAAAGTCAAACGAAAAGGACAAAACTATCTTGTTAGTACTTATGCCCATACGGATGCGGAGTAATTACTTCTACAGGGGTGCTGAGTAGTTACGAGCTATCTTACTAATGAAAACAACATTTGTATTCCCCAACTTTTTGAGGAATGCTTCCACCTACCTTCCTCATTTTCCACGCCATCTACTTTTGGTACACAAAACATAAACACCTGATTATCAACTCATGTCATTTTCACTCTTCTTTTTTGCACACTGATTGTGACTATGATTAGCGGGTTCGACAATGAATCCAGAAAGAAAGTAAGTAACATTAAACAGAAGTTGGCACTTCTATCAAGCCACAGGCTACCACAGAGGATTCTACCCAGCAGGAGACAACTCAGCAGCAGGAGGCTACAGAGACTGAACAGCAGACAAATGCTGAATAGGAAATCACAAGAGAGTTCTGTAGAGGTCAATAAAATTCAATAGAGGTCATTTTGCAGAGGTCATATAAGAAAAGCGTAGAATCCTGCTGGCTGTGATACCAGCAGGATTCTGCGTTATTATGTTCTAAAACAAACCATTCCGTTTCATTAAATTCAACAATTCTTTATCAGAGATAGATTCCATTTCTGATTTATCATAAATGGTCAATAGTTCTATAATACTCATTTTTTTTTCTTAACCCCTTACCCAAATCTACCCCTTGAAGAGGATTAGATTGAAGAGAATGCAAAAAATCTTCGTAATCTTGCTTAATAGACTTATAGCGCTTACTTAAATTCTTCAATCTACGGGCAAACTCAGGTGCAACCTCTATCCTATAACTCATTAAGCAAATCCTCCGCAGGAATAAAATCCATTTTTCCTTCGCGATGAAGCTTCAATTCCGTAAAAGCCTGATTGATACTAGCAAGGGCTTCTTCCTTAGCCTTTGCATTCTCCACGTCTCTTTTAGCTTGCGCCAATTTTTTAAGATAACGTGCAGCTTTTTCCAAATAGCTCTCGTCATTAGAAAGTACGCCCAAGCTATTATAAATATCAGTATTCAATTGCATTACATTCATTATCGAATCCTTTCTTTTAGCTAGTAATTATGCAAACAAGCAATATGAAAGTCTGCTTTCAAATTGCCGAATGCAGTCTATTTGGTGCAAAGATAAACAAAAAGCATGAAACTCACAAAAGATTTCGTACTTTTTATATGTTTTTGGATGACCTTTATGAGTAAGCAACGTTTTTGCATCAAGCAGAATGGTAGGTAACGCAAAGGATTCGCAACGCGCATACGTATGAATATTTTTTCGAAAAAAGTATCAAAGTCTCATTATTTATATAAAACATAATGTTATATATCTAACATTCAGATGGTTTTACAGAATGAGACTTCTCAGAAAATGGCGAAAGAAGTATCATGAAAGTATCATCAATTCTTGGAAATGCATCATAAAACACTAATAAGAAGCAGAAAAAAATGCTATTAAGAAACAGAAAAATGCACTAATAAGCTACTAAAACAGATAAAAAAATCCTTGTTTTCAGGCAATAAATACCCTCTTTTCTCGTTATAATAGAAATTTTTACTAAAAACATAGCAACTATGGATGAAAAGGAACTTTTGAAAAAGGCTTTCGAATACGGAAACGTTCCTAGCCTCATCACCTATTGCTTCACCGAACCATGTCCGATGAAAGACAAGTGTATCCACTATCTATCCGGCCTCTATAAAAACGAGAAGACTGATAGAGGAGATGCCATCTTCCCAAATGCCCTGAAAAACGGGAATTGCAAGTACTTCGCTCCGCTGCGTGTCGTGAAAATGGCATGGGGATTCGACAAACTCTTTGCCGAAATGAAAGTGAAAGACGCACCCACACTGCGCGCCGAAATGAGAGAGTACCTCGGTAGCAAAGGACAATACTACCGATACAAACTGGGACAACTGAAACTCCTCCCGGAACAGCAGAACTATATCAAACAGCTCTTCGCCAGATACGGATATAAAGACGTTGAGTTCGAACACTTCTCTGAAGAGATTGACTTCACAAACATCTAATCTTTCCAAGAATTTATTGTTCTACTTTTTCAGTTCATCAGTTGTTCCCTCTATGCCCATTAGCTGATCCTACCATGCCCGTTACACGGGCATCCATAGCCCACCAAGTGGGCATCCACAGAACAGGGGCTGGGCAACAAGTGCCCATAAGGCGGGCAATGAGTGCCCAAAAACCGGGACAAGTTTTGGGCAACACTAAAAAGAGTTTATTGTTTACAATTTATAGTTTATAGTTAACACTTAACCATTAACCAGAAATACAATGAAGGTAACTATCGTACATACAAATAATAAAAAACAGCTTCTCGTAAGTACCAAGACGATGGAGAAGCTGATGGAACGATTCGCAAGGGATGATAGCAAACTGACTATCACCCACTTCCGCGAAAGCATTCCGTATCTTAGCAACAACTATGAAGGCTACAAGGATTTGCCGAAATGGATGCACATCTATCCCGCTGCTGAATTCGCCAAAGACGAAAACAACAACCTGAAGATGAAGGCTTTCAACGGCATCCTGCTGTTGAAATTTGGCAACATTACCGATGTGGATGGTGTGGAGGGTATTAAGCGCTCGGTAGCCATTCTGCCTTCTACCCTTGCCGCCATCACAGGTGCCGACGGAAAGACTGTTATCGTTCTGATAAAATTCCAGAGCGAAAATGATTCCCTGCCTACATCTGAAGCGGATGCCGAGCATCTCTATCGCATCGCTTACCAGCAGATTTTCCCTGTATATCAGGCTATTGTCAAGGCTTCAATTCTTGTAGATGGTCCGAAACCTTCTATTGAGGCGGGCTCTACCCTATCCCAAGAGCCTTCGATTCACAACAGTTTCATGATGACGCTCGATGCGGAGCCTTATTTCAACAGCAAGGCGGTGGCGATGAAGATTGATAGTCATGCACGTTCTCAAAGCCCAGCTCCCAACACGGATAATAATCAGCAGACAATTCCTGATTTCAGGGCTCCGGAAGAAGGAAAGAAAGTTGACAAGAACAGTATTCGCGAGAATATCGTGAATATGATGCAGCTGCTGAAAAGCAGATATGATTTCAGATACAACACGGTGATGAAATTCGTGGAATACATGCCGAAGGAGAAAGGTTGGTATGGTTTCCAACCTGTGGATCCGAGAGTACAGAAGCGTATGACGCTGGAGGTGCAGCTGGCTGATATCCGGGTGAGCATCAAGGATGTACGTAATTTTCTGGAGTCAGATTATATCAAAAATTATAATCCGATAGATGAATATCTCTTCCAGTGCTACGACAAATGGGATGGAAAGGATCATATCCGTGCCTTGGCCCGCACGGTGCCTACCGCCAATCCTCACTGGGCAGACTGGTTTTACACCTGGTTCCTGGGCATGGTTGACCAGTGGCGCGGCTATTCACATCGCCAATACGGCAACTCGGTGGCTCCGCTTCTCATTTCCAAACAGGGTTACAACAAGAGTACTTTCTGTCGGCGACTGCTGCCGCCGGAACTGCAGTGGGGGTATAGTGACAATCTTATTCTGTCGGAAAAGCGTCAGGTTTATCAGGCGATGGCGCAGTTTATGGTCATCAATCTCGATGAGTTCAACCAGATTTCGCCACAGGTTCAGCAGGGATTTCTGAAGAATCTCATCCAGTTGCCTACGCTGAAATACAAGCCTCCGTATGGCAGTCATGTCATGGAATTTCCTCGTCTCGCCTCGTTCATCGCCACGAGCAACATGAAGGATATTCTCTCCGATCCATCCGGCAATCGAAGATTCATCGGTGTGGAACTGACGGGACCTATCGACGTGAGCGTGCGCCCGAACTACCAGCAGCTTTTTGCCCAGGCACTTTCTGCCTTGAACAATGGCGAAAAGAGTTATTTCGATGCGCAGCAGGTGAAGCTGATTATGAAGAGCAACAGCCAGTTTGAGATAATCCAGCCAATAGATCAGTATTTCCTGCTCTATTTTGAATTGGTTGAGGATGAGAAAGAGGGTGACTATCTTACTGCCGCCGAAATTTTCGACTATCTGAAGAAGCAGATTGGTTCATCGCTCAAGGTAAACAGCCTGATGGGATTCGGCAGAAAACTGGCGAATATGAGTGAGTTGAAACACAAGAGATTTGCAGATGGAATGAAGTATCTCGTAAAGAAAAAGTGAAATAATGATACTTCTATGATACATGAATGAGACTTCCCGGCGCCAGAACCGAGAAGTCTCATTCTTTTTATCTTATTATCTATCAAGTCTTTAAGCCAATATTTCCAACAGAAAATGAGACTATGAGACTTTTTCTTCAAAAAAACTTTTTCACGTAAGCGAAAACATTTATACTTTAGATAGCATAAAGGAAGGTGCGGATGAACCAGTAGCAAACGATACCTGCGATGTAACCTACGAAAGCAATCCAGGAGATGTGCTTCATATACCAGCCGAAGGTAATCTTCTCCAAGCCCATTACTACCACACCAGCGGCACTACCGATAATCAGCATTGAACCACCAACACCGGCACAGTAGGCCAGCAACTGCCAGAAGATGCCATCTACAGCCATATCGCCAGCGGCAGCCACAGGATACATTCCCATACATCCGGCTACCAGAGGCACATTGTCAACGATACTTGAAAGCACACCAATGATACCAGTAACCAGGTAATGGTTGCCATCGAATACGACGTTCAAGCCCTGACCCAAAGCAGTCAATACGCCAATCTCAGCCAAGCAAGATACAGCCATCAGGATACCGAGGAAGAAGAGGATGGTACTCATATCAACACGAGAAAGCAACTTGGTTACTCGCTTCTGAGTGCCCTCGGCATCAGCTCCACGATGCAAACCGCGATAGAAAACTTCAGTAGCTGTCCAGAGAACACCCAATACCAAGAGGATTCCTACGAATGGAGGCAAGTGGGTGATACTCTTGAAGATAGGAACGAAGATCAAACCGCCTACACCCAACCAGAACACAGCCTTGCGCTGACCTTCGGTGAAATCGCTGACCGATGCATTCTGCTGGTCAGAAACCTCAGGCATCACGAGTTCGCCCTTCAACATGGTCTGAAGGATGAGGGCAGGTATCACCATGGAAACCACAGACGGGATGAAGATTTCGGCGATAACGCCGGCTGCGGTAATCAGTCCCTTGTTCCAGAGCATGATGGTGGTAACGTCGCCGATTGGTGAGAAGGCACCACCCGAATTGGCTGCGATGATGACGAGGGAGGCATAAACCATGCGATCCTTGTGGTCGGTGACGAGCTTTCGGAGAATCATGATCATCACGATACTGGTGGTCAGATTGTCGAGGATGGCAGAGAGGAAGAAGGTAAGGATAGCGATACGCCAGAGGAGCGCACGCTTCGACTTGGTCTTCATCACCTTGCGAACCCAGTTGAATCCGCCGTTCTGGTCAACGATTTCCACGATGGTCATCGCACCCATCAGGAAGAAGAGTGTTGTGGCGGTATCGCCCAGGTGTTCCTGGATGATTCCAGTCACCTTCTCCACCATTCCAGCAGCACCGCCTGTATAATCAGGGTGCATCAACTGAAGATACTGCATTGGATCCATCATGTAGAGGGTCCAACAACCTACCAACATCAACAGGGCTATCGCTGCCTTGTTTACCTTAATCAAGCTTTCGGTGGCAATGAGTGCATAGCCGAGCACGAAAACGACAATAATAGAAATTGTAAGTGTAGTCATTACTTCTTATTTATTATTAGATATTCTTTTTTCCTTTATGTATGATTTGGTACTCACAATTGCCAAACGGTTGCAAAGATACAAAAAGAAAAGCAATAACCACCCTTTTCTATATTATATTTATATGAAATCGTTTACTTACTTACGGTTTTAACCTGATAATAACCGATTTCGACCAGTATGGTTGAGGCATTTCATATTTTTATTGCTCCGAAGATATAGAAGCAAACAAAGTTACTTTTTGCGAAGTTGCTACTCTGTATGTCCAGTAGAGGCAGCTCTCTTCGGGGAAAGCATCCATGTATTCATTGAGAGAAGCCAAATGCTTGGATAGAGTCTTCTCATCATACTTGCCTACTGTAAACGACAGAAGATATTTGCCATTGTCTTTTAGATTAACAGACTTTAGGTGGCAGATAGCCTCAGCTATGGCGTCTTGATATTCATACGAATAGACAGATACCACATTCTTTCCTCTGATGATATCGGCGAAACTTCTGAAATCAAAGCCTACCATACCATGAATCTCCACATTCTCATGGTACACTTGCAAGAAGTGCTTCAATTCCATGTATGGATTACAGCCTGGCTCTGAAAGGAAAGACAAGATAGAGTCGATATCAGATTCATCCTTGATGCTGAGTTCCGGAGTCATTTTTACGACTACATTCTTTCTGGCACGTTCGTGGTTCTCCAATACCTGATGAACATGTTCTGCTCCTTCGGCAGTAGATACCACTACCATATTGATAAGTGTGCAAGAACGGTCCTCGATGGAATATATTCCTTCTGAGCGAAGCTGATTGATAGCTTGCTGACTAACATCGTCAGCAGCTATCAGCAGCAAAGAATCAAATACGATTTCTTTCATGAGATTGATGCTTGGTAATTATGCGATTCTATTATGTGCATTTATTTCTACTAATATCTTATCTTCATTAGCTTCATTAAATACCTGACTGAAAGACACTTTAGCTGCATCAGAAAAGAATGGTAGCAAAAACATCAGTTGAGACAGTTCTCCTATCAACAAAGGACAATTCTTTGATGTTTCAATCCGAATATCTACCTTGGTATAAGCAGCCCATTCTACCAAGGTGTACAATTTAAACGAACGACAGATTGCCTCAGCCCTACTCTCACCTTCCTGTGGAAAAGAATAGATACGGCGCTTAACCGATAAATTATGATTTTCCAGTTTCATTGTATCTTGTTTTTTTAAATTCCAGTGCAAAAGTACAGGGAACATGAGTAAATTGGCTGCACAACTTCAATTTTGATTGATATTTTTCAGTGGTGTGAAAGAAATTAGCACACCTAAGCAATAACTTTGCAGTAAAAATCGTTATATAGGTATCAACTTTCATCATGACCTGACAGCCACAGAAAACTGTGCAGCCATTGTATGGAAGAATTATAGAACTTTTCAAAAGTAAAACTTATGAGCAAGGACATTTCTCTCAAATCAATAGTTGATTTTGAAAATGACAAAATCAACTTCTATATTCCCCGCTATCAGCGAGGATATAGGTGGAAAAACCGACAAGTCAGTCAGCTGATAGATGATATTGACTCTTTTAGTCCCACCGAATCCACTCCTTTCTATTTTCTTCAGGCATTAGCTGTTGCTAAAGACATAGAGAATAATAGAGTCATTGTTGTGGATGGACAACAGCGACTTACCACGTTAAAGCTGATACTCGGTGAGGAAAGTGGCGAGTTACCTATTGACTATGCCCGTGATGCGAACAAGGAACTCGATCAGTATTTCAAGTGTATAGCCAAAGACGTTATTAAGGAAAAATTGGGTGAGATTGGAACCGAAAGAAGAACCGAATTCTGCAAAAAGATAAAAGAGTGTTGCAAATTTCTCTACTATGAAGTTGACAAAGACAAGGAATTATCAACCTTTTATGAACTTAATAGTGGCAAAATCCCTGCAAAGGATTCTGAATTGGTGAAATGCGTCATGCTGACCTTAGGAAATGACGAGTCCTCCGATATAACCAATGCACGTGCTGGCGAATGGGATGAGATTGAGCGTAAACTCAACGATAATAGTTTCTTTTCATTTTGCACACCTAGAGATACTTGGAGAAAAGACGACAGGATGACCGTGTTGTTGCGCTATGCAGGACAGACTCCTACACCGCAAGAACAAAGAGAAGAGGTTTTTCCTTTTCTTACAAGAATCCTTGACGAACTGAAGACCAAGTCGCGTATCACAATTTGGAAAATGATATATTCAGTGTTTTATCGTTTATTAGAATGGTACAACGACCCTCTCATGTATCATGCTTTTGGAGCTATTGTTCACCAAAGAAATAATAAGGATATCAAGCCCAAAACAAGAAAGGAGATATTGGACGCTATAGAAAAAATGGCAGAATACAAGCCAAAAGAAGACAAGAACGATTACTCCAACTGGGGAGAAGATTTATTTAATTATCTGTTGCTCAGCAATGTCGCTTTCTGTTGGAAAAGATGGCCCTATCGCTATAGCTTTGAAATGCATCGACAAGTAGAAGCTTGGTCGATTGAGCATATATTTGCCAGAAACCAAAAAGTTTTGGATGAAAAAGAATTAGAAGAGTGGTTAGGCAATGATTATTCTAAAAGTGTGTTTGACGAGTATCAAAAAGAATGCAAAGAAGGAGAAGGAAAAGGAAAAGGAGATGATTGGCTAGCTAAAAAACTAGGCAGTAGATACCCGACAACAGAAGATAATTCTATCGGGAATCTTGCATTGTTGCCAAAAGATGCAAACTCCTCGTTAAATAACAAGTTGTTTGAAGGAAAACGGGAAGCTGTTTCTGAATGGGCACGTAATAGCTGGACTGAGTATTGGGCACCTCCTGTCACAGAAGCCGTGTTTATGAAATCATTCCCTGGATTAAAGATGACAGATCCATTTTGGTCAGAAAATGACAAGAATGCTTATCAAGACTCCATGAAAGAGGATATAGACCATTTTATTAACGCATTAAAGAATCCTGTAAAAATATGAAAAAAGATATTTTAAAGCACTATATAGAAGTACCAGACAATTTGTTTACACTATTGTCCAGGTATCGTGTGGTTATTCCTGGCATTCAACGCCATTATGTCCAGGGAGCCAATAATCCCAAGGCCGAAAGCGTACGTAAACAGTTTATAAAAGAAATCTTCACTGCAATAGAAAAAAAGCAGAATGAATTCAATCTGCATTTCATCTATGGCCCCATCAACACTAATGGAGAAGATTCTTTTGTACCCGTAGATGGTCAGCAACGTCTGACCACCTTATGGCTGATTGCAAGATACGCAGTGGAAAAGGCAGAGTCTTCTGATCGTAAGGACTTACTGCGTTTGCTTTCTCGTTTTACCTATGAAGACCGAATCAATGCCAAACGATTCTGTCAGGCATTGACATGTGAAGACTCAAGATGGAACATTACCCAAGACCCGAATCCTAATATCCTTTGTCAGGATTGGTTTGTGGACTATTGGAAAGAGGATGAAACTGTAGCTTCTATGATAAGAATGCTTTCCACTATTCATGAAGAATGGAATAAACACCAAGACTCCATCACAGCAGAGGATATTTTGGAGGCCATTGCCTCAAAAATCAGATTTGAACTGAAAATAGATGCCTTTGGTGATGATATCTACATGAAGATGAATGCCCGTGGATTGCAATTGACACAATGGGAGAACTTCAAAGGCAAATTCTCTGAAGACTTACGCGAAGATAAAAAAGAGTGGTGGGTTAAAGAGATGGAAGAGCTTTCCAATCGTTTTTTCACTTGTTCAGACGAACAACACGAATTGCCGGATAATGCTTTCTTCGCTTTGTATGCACGAATCATGGCCTACGAAGCGAGAAAACCTGGCGTGGATTGCGGTAACAGCATCAAGCAGCTTGCAGCATACACCCACAATCATAATACCTGGAGTCAGATAGAACTTCCATTTGTTCCCTATTCAGATTTCTCAGGTATCACTAATAACGAATCCATCGCTTCAACTGTTGCAGAAACATGTGTCAAGATGATAAAAACTGTTCTGGACAACTTCAAAGAGATAGTACCCTATTTTGGAGACAATAAATTATTTGATACATTCTTTCATCCCCAAAACAGAAATGAACTCGACTTCACACTCTGTTGTTATGAATATTTTAAGAAATTCGTCAATGAGGATGTGGATACCAACAATTTTTTGAAAGCTCTGCGCTTAATGTGGAACATTCTCGAAAATGTAGATAGACAATACGAGAATCCAGACTATAGGGTTGAACTTGTCAAAAAATTCACTGACTTAGGGGACCAAACATTGTACTCTCCCCAAATCAAGGAAAAAATCATCGATTCAAATGCAGATGCTCCAGAGCAAGCGAAAGAGGAAGCCGAAAAGGCTATCCAAATGGATCGAAATGACCAGTCTATGCCTAGTTATTGGAACGATGCAATAGAGAAAGCTGAAGAATGTGCGTTCTTTCATGGTTCCATCCGTTTCCTTTACAGAAATAGCAATGGAGAAACCACTTGGGAGAATTTCGCTACCAAACTCAGTAATTGCAAGAATCTCTTCACTAAAGATGGTCTTTCGGAGGATAAAAAGGTAAAAGCTAACCAAGTGCTTATTTCTCATTGCAAAGATTGGAAAAAACTCATACGGAAACCGGTATTTGATACAGATAAAGAGAGTTGGAAACAAGTTCTAACTGACGTTAATCTTTCAGAATACGTAAATGGTCTGCTTTTATCACCGAATGAGATTGCAGATAGTCATGACGATATCATACAGTTATTAATTGATAATGACATCTGGAAGAATCTTATAAACGAGAATCCTGGATATGAACTTGAATGGAAGGCCAACTCTTCATCGTTATGGTTAAACAGGTATCCAAAATTAACGCTGAAATTGACGCGCAACAATCGTGAAGATATCTTAGATGCATTTATTGGCGAATCTAAAGTAACATTCGATGCACCAGAAGAAAAACGATATAGGACAATAAAAGGCAAAAAATACTATTTTGCAGTACCTATGTGTTTTGAGTATAAATATAAAGGTAAAGAATATCATTTTGCTTGGCAAACATGGGGATACATAGATATGTATGATAATGACTGGAAAAGATTATGCGAACAATACGACGGAGAGATGGCTAATAATTTCACCATCCATATTGACAAAGAAACAGGCCACGACTCTTCCTATTACATCAAGAAGATTGAAGACTGCATCGATTGTTACGAGAAAATCCATAACAAATAAAAGAAACAGAATATGGCTATCAATCAATTGAACAAATATGTCTGGCTCGTGGAAACCATCCATCGGGCCAGAAAAAGGGGCGGCATCACCTTAAAGGAAATCCAAAGCAGATGGAAGGATTCTGATCTCAGCGAAGGAACGGAACTCTCTCGCCGTACCTTCATCAACAACCTCCATTCCATCGAGGAACTGTTTGAAATCAGCATCAGCTGTGGCAGCGGATACCGCTATTACATTGAGTATGGTGACTGCTTCGAGGAAGGAAGTGCCAGAAGCTGGATGCTCAATGCCTTCTCCCTCAATGCCATGGTTGGCAACAGTCGCAAGCTCAAGGAACGTGTACTCCTGGAAGATATGCCTTCTGGCAGAAACTATCTGGAAGACATCATCAAGGCAATGCGTGACAACCGCGTCATCTCCATATCCTACTATAGCTTCAATACAGAGGAGTATCATGAATTTGATATTCATCCCTATTTCGTGAAGGCTTTCAAGAAGCGTTGGTATGTGGTGGCTTACAGTCCTGGAACAGATGACATCCGATGCTATGCACTCGACCGTATGGAGAATGTCATCATCTCTGAAGAAACATTCAAATTGCCTGAGGATCTGGATCCTGCTGAATATTTCAAGGATTGCTTCGGCATCATCAACAACGAGGATTCTGAGGTGCAAAAGGTAGTACTCAAGGTGGATGCATTCCAAAGCAACTATATCCGCAACCTTCCTCTCCATACCTCACAAAAGGAAACGGAGCGCACAAATGAATATTCTATCTTTGAATACCATCTGAAGTCTGAATTCGATTTTGAACAGGAGATATTCTCCAACATGGATACCATGGAAGTATTGGAACCTCAATGGCTAAGGGAGGATATTGCCGAAAAATTGAGAAATCTCACAAAGAAATACCAGATTTAATCTATTAAGGAATAACAGATTTAATCTATCAAGAAATATCAGATACAATCATCTGAAACTAGGAGAAAAAGGCGGCAAATACATTTTTCGTATTTACCGCCTTTTCTTTATGGGTGATGCATCAGAACCCTACCTTTCTCTTGGGGGTTCTTCCTTCCAGCCTTTCACTATCGCAATACCCGACAAGAGATTTGAGCATATCCGCCGGTTTGCCATGCAAAATGGATTGGATGGTATAATGGCGGGCAATGTTCTCTATCTCTCCACCACTGAAATCAAATCTAGCGGCAAGGAAAGAAGCATCAGCATCATTCAAAGATGGTATCATCGTTTGCCAAATCTGTAAACGACCATGCAAATCAGGCTTTTCAAACTTCACTTTATAGAGGAAACGACGCTCGAAAGCCTTGTCCATATTCTCGGCAAGATTGGTTGTGGCAATAAGAATGCCATCAAGCTGCTCTATCTCCTGAAGAATGATGTTCTGGATATTGTTCTCCAGTTTATCCACAGCCTTCTCTGCACCCACCATACGCTTACCGATGATGGCATCTGCCTCATTGAAGAGCAGAATAGGAGTCTTTGCCGATTGTTTCACCATCTTTCTGTAATCATCAAAGATACCCTTGATGTTCTTTTCGCTCTCCCCTACCCACATACTCTTGATATCCGAGATGTTAACCTGTATAAGGTCACGACCCGTTTTCCTGGCTATCTGAAGAACCGTCTCCGTCTTTCCGGTACCTGGTACACCATAGAATAGGCAGGCAAAGCCACTTCTGAAATTGGTTTCCTTCAAGCGGTCTCGGATACCCTGGAAATTCTTTTCATCCAAAAGAGCTGCGAGTTCTTCTACCAATTTACGTTCCTTGTCGTTGTAAAACAGCTGTTTAGGCTTGATACTCTCAAAGGATAACATGCCACCTTTAGGACGGGAGCCTCGCATAGCAGAAAGGTTCATCTCCGAAAAGAGCAGCTTCTTCGCACTGTCTGTAATCTTAAAGGATTCCCTGTCGGCAAAGCCGTCATCGTTGGTATATTCTATGAACTTTTTCTGCAAGAAACGATGATTGCCTTGGCTAAGGTCTCGCTTAGCCCATCGCCAGACCGACTCACCTTCCTCATAGATGAAATCCAAGTCATGGCAACGGATGTCATCATCGCCATCAATAACAAAGAGTGTACACAGCAAGATGAAAAGCGGAAAATCTTTATCCTCCACATTTATATCATACAATGCCATTGCCTTGACAAATGCCAGGTTGCTATTCTTGAAAACCAGCGCTCTGAGTTTCTTTCTCAAAACCTGCTTGTTCAGTTTTTCGCAGCGGCATTTCGAGAAAAGTTCATCAAACTTATCAAACAGTTCTCTGGCTGTGAATTCATCCACATCCGAAGGAATATATCGTCGATTATGCTGGAATGCCTCCATCACCTCCATCGGGATGCTATAGCTGAGTCCTTCAATCCGATTCTGACAAACATATTCCTTATCGATAAGTTCCTGAGTTTCGTTGGAATATCTGAGCAATGTCAGGATTCTGCAATCCAGGAATTCCGTCAAATCAGAAAACCGGATATGGGTATCATAACACCGGTCGGCAAAGAGGGCCATAATAACACTTGCTCGCTTAGAGATACACAATTTACCAGAAACAAAAACAAGATACGGTTCTGCTTCCTGATAAAACTCTTCTCCAAGAGAAGACCCTTTTGCCTTTTCTACGATAATTTCAAAGGCCTGGAGCAAGTCTATCGGCTCCACATCTTTCTTATCTGATATTTGCTTAACCATCATCATACAACATTAATACATTCTTTTTTGGATGCAAAATTAAGATGTACCTATGAAAGTTGATTTCACAGATTGAGAAATTTTTCTTCTGCGTAGTTTTTTTGATGGATAAGCACAGGCAAATTATATGAAACAGTTTACTTATTTACAGTTTTAACCTAATAATAACTGATTTTCTTTGCGCATCTAACTGATTATTCTTACTTTTGCACATCATTAAGCATTCTTTTTAAAGCATCATCAATATGAAACAACATCATTATATGAAATATCTGTTTGTGCTTCTCCTCTTCCTTCCTACCAGTCTCATGGCACAGAACAAGGAAGAGAAGATGCCTGGACATATCACAAAAATACAGAAACTGGAGGATGTGAACGTAACAGGGAATCGTCCTCACTTCATCAGACTTAAGGGATATTATCGCAGTTACCAGACCAACGACTCTGTAATGAAATACTTCAACGACGGCATCGTGGAGTATTACATCAACCTGAAGAATGGAAAGACGGATCTCAATGTCTATTCCAAAAGAAATCTTCACAACAGCCGACTCGTTTCCGAAGACAAAAAGCGAGCATTCATGGTCAGCGACAAAGGAACCTTCCGACCTTGGCCGGAAGAGAAGACACTTATTGAGCAATATCGAAAGAAATATCAGCTGAAAGATTCACTGGGTTCTCAACTCGTCCTGCTCAATCAGCAGACAATAGGCAGTATTCAAACAGACAGCAGTCGGAATATCTGTCAGATAGAAATCAACCAGCTTCCTACCTACAAGAATCTGACGCACCAGCTTTTCGGTTATACCCAGACAGATATCTACGACCATGTGGTGGAAGCCTATCAGATAAGTCCTGAAGATTACTATTCCTTCAAGGACCTGCTCTTCCAGAAATCTGACAACAGCTATCTTTTCTCTCATAAGAAAGACAAGCAGCAGCAACTCATTCATGTGATTACCGAGCTATATATCACGGAAAAGGAGTATGTAGAAAAGAAGCAATCCATCAAACCGGATTCTTCTACTCCCAAAGAATCAGCTGCCGCCATTACCGATTTCTGCATCAGAAACAAGATACCTTCCTTGCCTGAAGCAACAGAGCAGGAGATGCAGCAGTTGACTCCCTATAATCCTGCAAACATGAAAGAGATGTAAGCGTGTGGGGGAGACTTACTGAAGATGCTTTGCAGATATACCATAAAGAGAAACTCCCAAGGTTACTGGCAAATTCTTTTTCCTATCTGTACACAGATTTCTTACGCAGCCCTTCTTGAAATAAGCAGGAAAATGAATTTCGCCATTACCGCTACTTGCCATAACAGCTACACCTATATAATATTTATGATTGCGCTCCAGTTTCAACGGTTCTTCTATCCAAACAGACAAATCCTTCTTATCTGAAATTTCGGATAATCGGACGTACAAAGGTCGATGCTGTACAGGCACAAACTTTGTTTCCTTTACTTCATAAATGATTAAACGAATTGTACATGAAGCAAAAGTACATTTTTGTTCTCGCAACTTAGCTGTTTTCACATAATAGTCTTTATTTACAACAAATAAGGGTCCCGTTTCATATTTCGTGTTTCTAACGTTATGAAATGCAACATCACCTGGTGCCCGAACTCCTTTCCCAAGAATGCCTTCCTGCTTTTTACCGGAAACAACAGTTACATCAGACAAATCACAGGTCTTTTCTTTCAACGTAAGTTGCAGCGAAGTTTTTTTGCTATATACATCATAAGGAATTTTACTGGTCTGATAACTGATATGACTAATCACAAGTTCCTGTTTCATGCCATCGGGCACCACCAGAGAGAAATTTCCTTCCTTGTCAGATACCGCATAAATACTATCTACATATACGCTAGCGAATTCAACGTTCTTACCAAATTCATCCACAACATGTCCTTTTATAGTCTTATTTGCAGCAATACATGCCAAAGACATGAACTCACAGACAATCAGAATAAATATAAATCTCCTCATATTCTTTGCTTTAAAATTTTATGTTTATATGTATAGCATCGTCCTCCCAATTCTGATATAATCTCAGAATTAGACTTTGCCTCTATACCATATTCTATAATCATGATGCAAATATAGTAATTTCTCTATTTATCTCAAAACATAAGGTTAAATGTTTAAACTTTTTTAGTTGTTGCAACCGTAATCAAACGATATAGGTTATGAATGCTAAAAGGGGAATTATTGTATTAGGATTGCTCTCGGCGGTAAGCATACCAACGTGAAGGCTATCACCAACATCGACGGAAACTTCCAGATTGATGGATTGGATAAAGAAAAGACATATACACGATATATTAACTATATAGGATATAAGACTCAAAAAATTGACGGGGTTCAGGCGAAGGACGCAGATCAGGTAATTGCGCTGCAACCTGATGACCACCAAAGTTACACCTTATGCTAAAAAAATCCTAAATACAGAAACAAGTTTCACTATAAATAACTATCTTTGCAACCAATATGGCATAAAACAACAAAACAATACTCATCTCACTATAATTAGAATATAAATATTTATGGTAAGTTTAAAAACAAAAATACTGATTACCCTGGCTGGAGGATTCATCTTTTGTGATAAAACTCAGGGACAGAATACCGATATCATTCCTCTTGTGGAGATACCGGCAGGAAGCTTCTATATGGGAAGTAATGGAGACGGTGAAAACTTTGACGAATCTCCCGTGCATAAGGTCCATATCACCCACCCTTTCAAGATGGGACGTACTGAGATTACTAATGCCCAATATGAGTTGTTTCGACCTGAACATCATAAGTTACGTGGCAAGAATAACGTATCAAGGAATGACGATGATGCAGTGGTTAATATAAGCTATCAGGATGCTGTTGACTTCTGCAAATGGCTTTCAAAAAAAGAAGGTAAAGCATACCGCCTACCAACAGAGGCTGAATGGGAATATGCCTGTAGAGCTGGTACATACACCTTATATTATACAGGAGATGGATTACCTGCCTCTATGTGTCGCAACCAGGTAGTGGCACGCGATTACAAGCCTGTATCCCTCCTTGTGGGCCAGACTGCTCCAAATGCATTCGGATTGTACGACATGCACGGAAATGTAGAAGAATGGTGCAGCGACTGGTATGGACCTTATGATGCTGCAGAACAGACAGACCCCGTAGGTCCTTCAGATGGATTGTACAGGGTAACCCGTGGAGGAAGTCATCATACTCCAGTAGAATATCTGCGCAGTGCCAACCGTATGGGCATGATACCAGAAGACCGTCAGAGCCTGACAGGTTTTAGAGTGGTTCAGTCCGACTATCCCCTACAGAAGGCTACCCAAGATATGAACACCCCCATATTTCTTGAACCGATTCCTTTTGTCGTGAAGCCAACATTGAACACCGTACCGTTTTATCGTCACAATCATCAACCATCTATTACCTGGTGCGACAATGGTGATCTACTTGCTGCATGGTTTTCTGCCAATGTAGAAAATGGACGTGGAATGGTGGTATTATCATCAAGACTGAAAAAGGGTGCGGAAAGATGGACACCAGCAGAGCTATTTTTCTCAGTACCCGACCGGAATGTGACAGGCACATCACTATTCAATGACGGTAAAGGACATCTGTTTCATTTCAATGGCGTAGAAGCAGCAGGCGATTGGCAGAATCTGGCATTGATTCTGCGTGAGAGTAATGATGGAGGAATGTCATGGAGCCGCCCGCACATCATAGAACCGGAACACACCAGGCGCCACCAGATTATTTCGGGCACAATCAGCAATAGTCGCGGATGGATTTACCAGTTGTGCGATGCAGGTCCTGGCGGTAATGACGGAGCCTCAATACATATATCAAAAGATGGTGGAAAGACTTGGTACGACCCGTGGGATGGCAAGCCATTGCCTGATTTTACAGAAGGAGGAAAAGGCTCTACTATTGCCGGCATCCATGCCGGACTGGTCATACGTCGCGATGGTTCTCTTATGGCACTTGGACGCGGCAACAGCATTATAGGCAAAGATGGCAAGAAACACATGCCGATGTCAGTATCATACGATAACGGCAAAATATGGAACTATTCAGCCTCAGAATTTCCACCCATAGATGGAGGTCAGAGACTGGTGCTGATGCGATTACGTGAAGGACCATTACTGCTGGTTTCATTTACGGACCACCCTCAGCGTACACCAGCAGCTGAACGTGGAATGCTATTTGAGGATAGCAGCGGTAAGACATACAAAGGATACGGAATGTATGCCGCCATATCTTATGACGATGGTAAGACATGGCCCGTGAAACGCCTGGTAAATGACGGCAAGGAACGCCATCTTGATGGTGGCGCATGGACAGGCTTCTTTGATATGGATGCTACACATGCAGAACCTCGTGGCTATCTGGCTGGAACACAATCACCAGACGGCATGATACACATATTAAGCAGTAGAATGCACTATCGATTCAACCTAAAATGGATTGAACAAAATACAGAGTTTGTGTATGACACAGTTCACTTGACATACCCATAGTAATTAGCCTCTTGTAAAAAGAGGCTAACTAGCCCGGTCATTCCTCTTCAATTATCCAATCCTCAATATTTCCCTGGGTAGAATCAAAGTTGACACCTACTTTCACTATAGGTTTCCCGCAAAGCGCAAAGCGCTGGGCATAGTTCTTGAGGTTGATTTGCAGCAAAGCCGTCTGGGCATCCCTGTTCAGCTTCAGCTCTATGATATAGAGACGGATGTCGGTCAACAGCACGATATCTACCCTTCCATTGGGAGTGTGCACTTCTACATCTACCACATAGCCAGTCAAAAGCGAGAAGATGATAAACAGCATCATTTTCTATACCAAACTTCTTTTCATTCAAGCCGATGATATAGAGCAAGTATCTTTCCAGTTGCTCCTTCTCCATGTGTTTGCCCATAGCCATACTGAAATGGAGTACAGGATAATGTTTCAAAAAGATGCATATCTATCTTCAAACGTTGATGTCCTGAAACAGGACATCAACCTTCATCTGTCTTAATCCATGAACTTGATCATATCCTGGCGTCTTGGCTTTGCCTCCGGCGATTCATCAGGATAACCCAGGGCGATGCAGTAGAGCAGTTTGTAACCCTTGGAGAATGCCATGCGATCGAGGTAAGGCTTGGCAGATGGCGAATCCAATATCCAACGGGCAGAACTGCCCAGGCAGCAGGAACCGATGCCCTTTGCCCATGCTGCAAGAATGATGTTCTCGCCAAGCAAACCGCAATCAATCTGTGCCATATCATAAGTAATATCGTAGGCGATGCAAACCACGCATGGAGCATTCACGAAGATGTTCTTGAAGCCCTTGCGCTCTGCTATCTTAGGATTATCCTTTACCACGGCTTGGGTTATCGAATCGATGAGTGCAGGAGAATCTATCACTCTGATTTCGTACGACTGCAGATTCTGCCCGTTTGGCGCATGAATGCCGCATTTCAGAATCTCGTTCAGGGTATCGCGGCTGATGACGGAATCCTTGTAAGCACGGATGCTTCTGCGACTCATCACCAAATCGGTTACCACACTTGCAGAGTCAACGCTGGTCATTGCCTCCGGCTGTCTGTTCTCGTTGCAGGCAGTCAACATCAGTGCTGCTGCCAAACCTAAGAAAATCTTCTTCATATTATATAAGTATTTACCATGCAAAGATAGCCATAAATTCTTATATTCAGAAAGATATATTATAACTTTTAAGAGTTTTTATCGTTCTTTTATGCGGAAGGAAACTACTCTGCACACATCTAAATAACGAATTTTAGAAATTCAAGATAAAGCAGAATCGTGAAAATACTCACAGCCACCTCTTTCTGAGTGAGATTGCTGAACAGACGATATTGCTTGAATCGTCCTCCCGATTCTGATATAATTTCAGAATTAGACTTTGCCTCTATACCATATTCCGTAATCATGTTGCTAATATAGTTACATCTAGTATGTAAGATAAGGGGATGCCACTGACAAATGACATCCCCCTCTAATGTAAGCATAAAACCTAACAATTTGACCTAAGTGTGTCTATTAATTGTATCCTTCGTTTTGTTTCAGATTCTTGTTGATATTCAAATCATTCTGAGGAATTGGGAAATATCGGTTGTGAGCATCCCAAGTTCTTTTTTCAAACTGATAGTACATATCTTTATCTACAGGTGAAGCAGAAGATCCGCTTCCACGATAGTTTCTGGCACTTGGATCATCAGACAACTTGACTCCTGTAAATGTATGGTTTAATACCTCAGCAGCTATCCCCCAGCGCAGTACATCAAAATAACGTAAGCCTTCAAAGGCCAATTCCACACGTCTTTCCTTTCTGATAGCTTCACGAAGCTGTGCTTGTGACAAATCTGCTTTAAGAAGACCTGGCAGCTCTACACGTTGGCGTATTTTATTTATGGTTTTGTCCAATACGTCTTGAGTTACAGCCTCAGGCTTTGCTTCATTCATCGCTTCTACATAACTCAACAACACCTCTGCATAACGCATAATAGGCGTATATGTATAGGTCGATCCCAGATTGTTTGTGACAGAAGGGTCACAACCCTTTTTAGGACAATAACCGTTGAATAAGGCAAACTTATTATATGCATCAGCAGAATTTGCACCCTTGTAACAATCATAAGTGATGTCGTTGTATTTTGTACCAGGATATGTTCCCAGTGGTGGCAGGAAGATAGATGCATATAAACGCAAATCTCTATTTGCATAAGGATCATTGTCATCATAGAGACTTGATTCTTCTATGCTTTTGCCGTCACTGCAGAAGTAATCCTTGACGAGTTCATTGTATGGCGCAAACTGATGCCATCCGCCATATGCACATTCGGGATAGAGATATTGATAACGAGAATTCGTATATTTGTCTTTTATGCCCATAATACAGAAAATTGTTTCCGGACTATACTCTCCTCCAATTTGGAACAACTTCTCGTAGCTATCCTTGCCATTTCTGGTGTCTATCTCATAGTTTCCGGAACTGATAACCTGTCCAAGAACATCAATTGCATCATTCCATCGGTCTTGGGCCAGATAGAGGCGACTAAGCAATGTCTGGGCAGCTCCTTTTGTAAAGCGACCATACTCTTCGGAACTATAGTTTTCAGGAAGCAAGCCTACTGCCTCTTTCAAGTCATTTTCCACCTGCTTATAAACTTCAGACTGTGGAGTTTGTGCTATGCTATTAGCCTCCTGCAAAGTCAATGATTTCAAAGGCATAGGAACATCTTTGTAGTAGAAAGCAAGATTAAAGAAGAAATAAGCTCGCAGGCATTTCACCTCAGCTACCATTTGCTTCTTCTTGACATCATCCATTGGACAATTCTCGATATTGTCCAAAAATGTATTGCAGTTGGCAATTTGCACATAAGCATTACCCCAATACCATCGCAAGTTACCATTGGTAGCTACGGTATTCGAACTTGCCATCAATGTCGTGAAGCTTTCCTTTTCCGTACCATTACCACCGGCAAAGTCAAGATATAACAATCCCTGTGGAGTGTCAAATGCATCATGTGACCATCCTGTCTGGAAACGATAGCATCCTGTAAGAGCAAGTTTGGCATCTCCTTCACTAGTCCAGAAATTGCCATTAGAGATAGCAGAAGGAGGTTCTTTTTCCAATAGATCAGAACAACCTGCCACTACGCATAATAATGAAGACGCAACAATGCAAGCTTGAGCAGTCTTGAATATAGTTTTTAGATGTTTCATTTTTCTAAGAATTGAAAGTTCTACTTAAAACTTAATGTTTAATCCAAAAGAGTATATCTTGTTGATAGGGTAATAAGATGGAGCATCTCCAGTTCCTATTTCATTCTCAGGATCCCATCCTTTGTAGAATTTGTTGATGTTCAGCAGATTCTGTCCACTTACGTAGATATGAATATTCTGCAATCCCACCTTGCTGACTAATTCCTTAGGCAATGTGTATCCTATCTGAACATTCTTTAGACGTAGATAACTTGCGTCGCGTACCCAATAGTCTGAAGTTTGAAGATTGGTATTGTTCATATTCAGAGTTTCCAAGCGTGGATATTCTGCCCATTTGTTTGGATTTTCTTCTGTCCAGCACTTTTCGGCTTGCCATCTTTGAATCTGTCCTCCATTATAGAATGCATATGCCATGTAAGAACCGATGAGTCTCTTATGACCGCCAAGTCCCTGGAACAAGGCAGAGAAATCGAATCCCTTATAAGCTGCTGTCAAGTTCAGACCATAGTAGAACTTAGGAGTAGTACTACCTAAGACTGTGCGATCATATTGCGCATCTACCTGACCATCTGGCACTCCATTTGGACCGCTGATATCCTGGTATTTAACGTAGCCAGGCTTGATGCCTGACTTACCAACCAACTGTTCCGGAGCATTGTCAATTTCTGCCTGATCAACAAAAAGGCCATTCGTCTTGTAGCCGTATATGATTCCAATTGGCTGGCCTACGATTCTACCATTGTTGATTTCTTCCTTTGCTCCATTGGCAAGCTTTTCTACTGCATTCTTGATCCATGTGAAGTTAGGTGACACACTGAAAATAAAGTCTTTGCCAATTTTCCCATTATAGGTAAGATTAACTTCAATACCCTTGTTGGAAACCGCTCCTACATTGGACTGACCAACTGAGCGTCCCATGATACTGGTAACTTCAACTGGAGCTAAAATGTCAGAAGTGTACTTGTAGAAATAGTCAACGGAACCACTGAAACGACCTTTCCAAAGACTGAAGTCAATGCCAACATCTGTTATTGCGGTTTTTTCCCAAGTGATGTCTTGATTGTTATAGCTTGCCATATAGGCACCCGACTGCAGGGCGGCAGGATTACCAATTGGATAGTTATATCCGAGACTATATGTCTGCTGGTATGGATAAAGACCAATATTCTGATTACCAAGCACACCATAAGAAACACGAAGTTTTAAGTTGTCAACGGTCTCTGCGAGACAGCTCTGCTTCCAAAAATCTTCTTCAGTAATTCTCCAACCAGCCGATACAGATGGGAATAAACCCCATCGATGACCTTTGGCGAAACGTGAGGAACCATCATAGCGAAGGTTTGCCTCAAGAAGATAGCGATCATTGAATGAGTAGTTTACTCTACCAAAGAATGACTGCAGGGCATATTCTTCCAACGAACTGTTATTGCTTGCAGTAGAACCATCACCAGAACCTAATTCGTATAAGTAGTTGTTAGGGAAAGTATTTCTAGAACCTTCCAAACCCTTATTGGAACTTTGCTCTACAGATGTACCAGCCAACAACTTGAAGTAATGCTTTTTGATTTGCTTCTCATAAGTGGCAAGTGCTTCAAATGTGGTATAGGTATTGTTGGCAGTCCAAATACTCAATGTAGAAGGACCTATAGTCTTGTTGGCATCAAAATAAGTTTCTGCTCTATAAGCCTTATCGTATTTTGTCCAGTAGGTAACTCCCGCTTTTCCGATAATCGACAATCCCTTAATCGGCGTATCCCAGGTAAGCTGAGTGGATGCACTGACATTTCTGTTGATATTCTTCACGAAAGATTCGCTGTTAAGCCATGCTTCCGGGCTATAATTATCTTGATATCCAAAACTTCCATCCGACTTTCTACCAGCGTAAATAGCACCTTCTCTTACTGCATAACCAATCATTCCATCAATGCTCTGTGGTTCTCCGTTTGGAGCATTGTATTTGTTGTTGTATGCATTGATGTTCAAATTGAGGTGTAAACATTTTGAAAGTTCACTCTTCATGCTGAAAAGAGCAGTAAGACGCTCATTATTGGTGTTGGCAGTCATTCCCTCTTGGTTTCTGTAACCTACTGAAAGATTGTAGCTGAGGTTATTGTTGCCACCCTGAATGCTCAAATTGTGCTGGTGCTGAAAACCCGATCCAGACTCAAGAAGCCATTTTAGATGGTTTACATTAGGGTAGTTGTCAGGATCTGAGCCATCACGATACTTCTGAATTTGCTCTGCAGTGTATGCCTCTTGCTTTCCCATATTCTTCATGGCCATGTTGTAATATGTGGCATATTCCCACGATGGCAAGAAGTCTGGAAGTTCTGTTGGTGACTGCCAGCCGAAAGAATTATTATAGGTGATGGTGGTTTTGCCGGTAGCCCCCTTCTTGGTTTCAATCAAGATAACACCATTGGCAGCGCGATTTCCGTAAATAGATGCAGACGCAGCATCCTTCAGGAAAGAGATGTTCTGTATATCATTAGGATCCACATCATCCAGATTGCCTGACAAGCCGTCAATCAAGACCAACGGAGCTGTACCTGCACTGGAGAATGTTCCTGTACCTCTGATTTTAACAGAAGCACCAGCGCCAGGACGTCCGGAATTTTGCAGTACACTCAAGCCAGGAGCCAGACCAGCTAATGCTTGCGCAGTACTAGTAACTGGCTTATTTGCCAATTCCTTGGCAGTAACAGCAGAAACAGATCCCGTCAGGTTTACTTTCTTTTGGGTTCCATAACCTACAACTACAACATCTTCCAGGATTTCCGAGTTTTCTTGAAGGACGATTTGTAAGGTCTTACCATTTTCGGCCTTGATTTCTTGTGAAATATAGCCAATGTAACTTACCTGAAGAAAGTTGCTCTTGCTGGTAGTTATGGCAAAGTTACCGTCTAAATCACTAACTGTACCATTAGAAGTGCCTTTCTCTTTGATACTGACACCTATTAATGGCTCACCTGAAACATCTTTAATGTTTCCTTTTACCTGAGTTTGCGCAATACTTATGCTGGTATAAAAGGAGACAATTACCATCATAAGAAATCGCCAGTAAGGCAAATTGTTTAAAGATAATTTGTACTTCATAACAAATATTTTTAGTTTGACAAAGAGATAGAAAGTACCTGTGACAGGTATAATACCTGTCACAAATTAGATTCTATATTATGATTAAATTTGTTACTTTCCGATTTTAATAACCGGAGCTATATCGTTTAACCTTTTAGCTGGAAGAGTTACAACAAGTCCCTCGGTAGTACGCGTAAAAGGTATCTTGCCATAGCCCAATAATTCTACCCTACTGATCTTCTTCTGGAAGAGAGGACTGTTGAGAGCCAATGACTTTATCGTTACCTTTTGCTCTGCAGGCCATGCCAGCATAGTTACGTATAGGGCTTTGGAAGTTTGTGTAAAACGTTTTTCTGCTGCAGTGGCATGTGTATAAGAACCTTCATTGAATCCCTGAGCATTGATCTTGATGTCAGATTCTGAGATTGGACCTTCACCAAACACCTTCCATGGCCGAGTATCGTAAATGGCCTCTTTGTTGATGTTCATCCAGGCACCAAACTCGTTCAGGACCTTTTCTTCCTTCTCATCGAAGCTGCCATCCGCCTTGAGAGGAACACTGAGCAATAAGTTTCCATTCTTGCTGACAATATCTACAAGCAGCTTGACTACCGAAGCTGCAGACTTATAGCCATTGTTCTCATAAATAGAGGTATTGTAGTGCCATCCTCCAATACAGGAACATGATTGCCAAGCAGTTTCTTGAATTTGGTTCGGAGCACCTCTTTCCACATCCCAAACAAGTCCTTTTCGCTGGTTCTCATCCAGAATCTTACCAAACATCACGGCTTCCAGCTTTCCTTTGTGTGTAGCCATGTTGTGATTATAGAAATGAGCAGCTATCTTCAAGCCTACATCGCTAACTGGATAGAAAGGTACTGCAGTAACGTCAAAGTAAATCAAATCAGGATTATATCTGTTTATTGCATCAAGAGTTCTATTGTAGAAGTTGGTGCAGAACTTCTGGGAAGGGGTTGCAGCACCATTTCCCCATGCCCATTGACGATGAATCATGCCATCAGCCCAACTACCCTTGCTCAAAGGGTGATTCTGTGCATAAAGATCCTGAGGGTCATATCCTTCCCACCATTTTCCCTTGCCGTCTGCTTTTGTCAAAGTACCATCATAACTTACACCCATTTTGTCTCCTTCTCTATCATAACGCTGGGCTGGTTCATACCAAGTCCAGGCATGATCTGCATGGAAACTGATACCAAATGGGAGACCGTATTTCTTGGCAGCTGCAGCCCAGCCTGCCAGAATATCTTGCTTAGGTCCCATATTCTTTGAGTTCCATGGCTGATACTTACTGTCCCAAAGATCAAAGTTGTCGTGGTGGTTGCCTAAGGCAAAGAAATATTGAGCACCGATTTTTTTATAGAAGGAAACGAGCTTGTCTGGATTCCATTTTTCTGCTTTAAACAGTGGAAGCAGGTCCTTGAATCCAAATTCTGAAGGATGACCATAGTGTTCAACATGATACTTGTATTCTCTGCTTCCCTCGATATACATTGAACGTGCCATCCAGTCGCCAGTTCCTTCCACACATTGAGGCCCCCAATGTGCCCAAATGCCAAACTTTGCATTTTTAAACCAGTCTGGTACTTTGTAGTTATTTTCCAAAGATTCCCATGTTGGTTCAAATTTACCTTTCATCATTGGCTCATCAGCTTCAGAGACAGGAACCTGGCAGGTTTGCGCCTGCACTCCTTTTGCCATAGTCAAGATGACTCCTATTATAAAGAATATTTTTTTCATTTGCGTATTGTTATATTGCTTTAAAATTATTGTTTGTTAAATCTGCTGCAAAGATACACAGTTTTATCCGAAGTTCATGGGATTATATGATTCTATAATAGCACAATATTGATATTTTAATAGAAATCGCATTGCGGTATGAAAATAAAATGTTATCTTTGTACCAGAAACAATCATATAAATTTAGAATAAAGATGAATATACCTATAGAATCCTTGAATTTCCAGATGCTGAATGTTGGTCTGGCTAAACATGATGCAGATTGGAACTGGCAAAACGTGGTTTCTCCTTTTACTCGCATATACCTGGTCACAGAGGGATATGCCAAGCTTTATTTGCCCAACAGAGTTGTTGATTTGCTATCGGGGCATATGTATATTGTACCTGCGCATACAGTCCACAGTTATGAATGTGCAGGAAAATTCTCCCACTATTATCTGCATTTCTACGAAGGCTTCAAGAAGGAAACCGATATATTTGATTTTTATGATTTCCCTGTGGAAATTGACTCTAATGCCCTGGATGAAGCAATCTTTGATAATATGTGTAAGCATCATCCTGAAGCTCAATTACCTGCCAGTGACCCTACCGCGTATGATAATATGGGTAAATTCATTGATTATGTCCATCGTTATAATGAGTTATCATTGGCTGAGAAAATGGAGTTGAGAGGAAGTATTCTTATTCTCTTTTCAAAATTTGTGCACAAGGCTCAAGCTAAGGTCTGGACTCAGGATAAAAGACTAGCCAAAGTCTTGACCCATATACATAATAATATATATGAGGAAATCAGCATTGATGATTTAGCTGCAATAGCCTGTGTTACTAAATCCCATTTCATAAGAATATTCGTGAAAATGATAGGTATGTCTCCTCTGCAATATATAAACAGAAAGAAAATAGATAGAGCCGAGTTGCTGCTGATCACAGATGATCAGCCAATTAAAGAGATTGCTTATGATTTAGGCTATAATGACCACTCCTATTTTATACGTCTTTTTAAAAAGATTACAGGCATTACGCCTATGGCATATAGGAAAAACATGAGATAATAGTACAATATTGTCCTACCATACAACAAAATAATGCGATGCATTTCGCGAGATTATGAGTATTTTTGCAACATAATTCTAAAAGAACAAAAAAATGGATGGATATAAACAAAAGCAATACTCATGTCTCACAAAGAGATACGTTCAGTGTCTAGACTTAAAGTCTGATGAGGAAGCGATACATATTTACCGTAAGCTTCATTCAGAGGAGTGCCATTGGAAAGAAATCAGAGATGGCATCCGATGTGTTGGAATTTTGGAAATGGAAATCTATATCTCAGACAGTCATCTTGTCATGGTGGTGGATACACCTATTGACTTTGACTGGGATTCTTCCATGTCCAAGTTGGCTAAGTTACCTCGTCAGGAAGAATGGGAAGAATTAGTGGGTAAATTTCAACATTGTTGTGCGACAGCAACGAGCAATGAAAAATGGCAAATGATGGACAGAATGTTTTATCTCTATAATTAAAACGATATGCAATACAGAGAATTAGGAAATACGGGATTGAAAATCTCGAATTTGGGATTTGGAGCTTCTTCGCTGGGAAGTGTTTTTCACGAAACAAAGGAGAATGACAGCATTATGGCTGTGGAAGCAGCTATTGAGGGTGGCATCAATTTCATTGATGTAAGCCCATATTACGGCAGCTATAAAGCAGAAATGGTTCTGGGGAAAGCCTTGAAAGGAATACCTCGTGATAAGTATTATCTCTCTACAAAGGTGGGCAGATATTGCAAGGAAGGTATTAACAGTTGGGATTATAGTGCTAGACGGGCTACAGAAAGCGTTTATGAAAGTATGGAACGTCTGAATGTAGAATACCTGGATATTATTAACGTTCATGATATTGAGTTCCAAACCACCTTACCTGGCGGATTGCAAAAAATTTGCGAGGAAACACTTCCTGCACTGATAGAATTGAAACAAAAAGGAATTGTGGGACATGTGGGTATCACAGACTTACAATTGAAGAATATCAAATGGGTAATTGAACATTGTGATAGCGGTATGGTAGAATGTATTCTTAATTTTTGTCATTACTGCTTGAATGATGACGAATTAGTTGATTATCTGGAGTTTTTCGAGAAACATGGAATTGGCGTCATTAATGCTTCACCTCTTTCCATGGGACTATTATCGCAACGTGGGGTACCAGACTGGCATCCTGCCCCAAAAACACTTACAGAAGTTTGTAGCAGAGCAGCAAAATTCTGTATGGAAAAGGATTATCCCATTGAGAAACTAGCCATACAGTATAGTGTAGCAAACCCTCGAATAGCGAGCACACTCTTTTCATCTGCCAATCCGCAGAATGTAGCCCGTAACATAGAATGGGCCAACCAAGAGCCAGATGAACAGTTGGTAGCGGATGTAAGAAAAATCATTGGGAATCAAATGAGAGTAAGTTGGGCGAACACATAATCATTTAAGCTTATGATCATAGATGCGCATAGCCACCTTTGGCTTAAACAAGATGCAGTTGTTGATGGACAACCTATCCAGACATTACCAACCAATGGGTCTCGTTCTATTTTTTTCGGTGAAGAAGTGCAGATGTTACCACCATTTATGATAGATGGAATTAATTCGGCAGAGATCTTCCTTTCCAATATGGATTATGCACAGGTAGGTGGAGCAGTTGTAGTACAAGAAGTTATAGACGGCAATCAGAATTCTTATCTGGCAGAGGTCCAACGGAAATATGCTAATAGATTTTGCTGTTTAGGCATGGCTGATAGCATTCAGGATGTTGACAGGATAATGGAAATTGGCTTAAAGGGGATATCCATTCCTGGACATCGTCTTTTAGGTACATCTCTTTTGAACAAGATGCCTCTATTTAAGTATTTAGAAGAAAAGGGGCTGATTCTTTCCATGTGTTTGGCCGATAATGAAGTGCAGATTTCTGAAATGGCAGAAGTCATTGAAGAATGCCCCAATTTGAAAGTTGCCATCGGACATTTTGGTATGGCCAATACCGCTTCTTTCAAGTCACAAGTGATGTTAGCCCGTAAGAGCAGACATGTTCGTATTGAATCTGGCGGTATCACCTGGCTCTTTCATTCAGAGTTCTATCCTTACCCTTCTGCTATTAAATGCATTTATGATGCTGCAGAATGGATTGGTGAGGATAAGATTATGTGGGGCAGTGATTATCCTCGCACAATCACTGCCATAACTTATAAAATGGCTTACGACTTTGTATGGAAATCCAAAGAACTTTCAGATTCTTTAAAAGATAAGTTCCTGGGGGGCAATGCCTATGTTTTTTATCGTTTCCACGATATACCAGAACTTAGTTATATTAAAAATATGTCAGAATAAATAGTAGATATGAAAGCAATCAAAATTTTTCATGATAAAAAACTTGAAGTGATTGATATAGAAAAACCTAAGACACTTCAAGAAGGAGAAGTACTTCTTAAGTTACATTATATAGGTTTTTGCGGCTCAGATCTCAGTACGTTTAGAGGGCGCAATACAATGGCTTTAAATCCCGTGATTCCTGGCCATGAAATTGGCGCAACCATAGAGGCTGTCGGAGTAGGTGTGCCAAAAGGTTTAAAACCAGGAATGGTTGTAACTTGCAATCCATATACCAATTGTGGAAAATGTGCCTCATGTAGGAATGGACGCGTCAATGCCTGTCAGCATAATGAAACTTTAGGAGTTCAACGGGATGGTGCCATGCGGGAGTATATTGTTCTGCCGTGGGAAAAGGTGATTCCTGCAGGGCTTCTCTCACCTACGGCATGTGCATTAATAGAGCCGATGTCTGTTGGGTTTCATGCAGTAAGTCGTGCCCAAGTTACAGATATTGACGTTGTGGTAGTGATAGGTTGTGGCATGGTTGGTATGGGAGCCATTGTGCGTTCTGCCTTACGTGGTGCTACTGTTGTCGCAATTGATATCGACGAAGATAAATTGGTAATGGCGAAGGAAGTCGGAGCAAGTTATATCATCAATTCTACAACCGAAGATGTTCATTTACGTTTGCAAGAAATAACTGGTGGTTACGGTCCTGATGTAATTATTGAAGCAGTAGGTAGTGCACCTACCTATCAGCTTGCAGTAGAGGAAGTGGCATTTACGGGGCGTGTTGTGTGTATTGGATATTCAAAAAGTGAAGTAACATTCCAAACAAAGTATTTCGTTCAAAAAGAATTAGATATTCGTGGATCACGAAATGCTTTGCCACAAGATTTCCGTGCTGTAATCCATTATTTAGAGCGTGGGAAATGCCCAATAGAAAAGTTGATTACAAAGATTATTGAACCAGAAGATGCTTTAAGTACGTTGCATTGGTGGGATGCTAACCCTGGAAAAGTTTTTCGTATTTTGGTTCATTTTTAACCGTTTTAAGTATCTAACAATACTGCGTTAAATTAAGAAATGAAAGCCAAACTTTCTGCTTTGGCATTCATTATAATATTCAGTAATAAGACTATAATTGAGGGTGTGTCATAAGCCAGTGACACACCCTCACTCCATTTATCTTATGATCTTAATCCAGGAACTTAATCATATCCTGTCGTCTTGACTTTGCCTCTGGCGATTCATTTGGGTAGCCCAGACATCAATGTCCTTAAGTTCGAAATAATTCTTCCCTTAAAGGAATTACTTTCTACCTTTAAAGGAAAATGTTTCTAGAGTTAGTAGAAAGTTTCGTTCAGTGATTTTGAATGTCCGTTCAATGACGTTGAACGGAACTTTCTTCTAGTCTTAAAAACAATTTCTTTGTGGTTTAACGATTTTGGTTGACCACTTTTTATCTTATTTATAAGACGAGTTGACTCGGTTAATACTTATTTATAAAACCAGTTGACTAGTTAAAACTTAGTCATACTTTTTGTTGACTAGTTTTAGTCTTAAAAACAATTTCCTTATATGAGTTACCGCGAATTCAACAAGCAAGTGCAAAATTTGGTGGTATCGAAGATTTTTCGTACCTTTGCCGCAAAATCATCAAACTTAGAAATTATGGCAAGAACAAGAATAAAGAATCCTGTAGTATTGACCCGCATTGCGCAATATGCCATGTATGCATATTGCATTTTCGCTTTGTTCTCGATGGTATTTTTTATTTGCGGGCAAGTTAACCTGTCCTTCAGAATAAGTCCAGTCCTGATTACCCTCAAGCAGTTGGTATTGCAGCTTACCCCTATAGCTTTATGGGGAATATTCCGCTTCACGCTACCAGCAGGCGTAAGATTGCTACGGCGCTGCACCGAGGTTATGGTGCTTTACTATATACTCTCATTCATCCTGGGACAATGCTTCAAGTTCAACTTTGTAACGATGATGCAGAACGGACAGATAACACCCACGGCAACGATTCTCACCTGGATACAAAGCACTATGTTATTGATTTCCGTCATCGCTTCCCTGGTAGCCGGCTGTCATCTGTGCAGCAAGCACAGGGGCAACATGCGCAAACTGGGCATAGCCCTTGTCCTGGTTTTCATCGCATGGCTGCTATGCTCGAATCTCCTCCCTGCGGCAGTGTTTTATCTGGCAGGCAACACCCAGCAGGCAGCCTTCACCTGCATGTATCTCATCAGTATGATAACCACAACATCGGCTTATATATACGCATACTATAGGATGTTTCGGGCAATAAAAACTATAGGATGTATCGGGCAATAAAACTAAATAAATACAAATTCTCGGATATACAGATTACAGAAAGGTTATCAGTTCTACAGAAAGAAATTTGCAATACACTGCAAATTTCACTCAGAAACACGAGAAATTTGCAATGCACTGCAAATTTCTCGAAAAAGTTTCGTATATTTGCAGCGCATTTCATTTTTAACAATCAAGATAGAATGCAAAATGAATAGCAAAGTGAATAAATAGAACATAAAGAGAATATGATAGAGCGCAAAGAATACATGAATCTCCTGGAGAAATGGAGAGACAAGAAGGCCATCAAGGTAGTAACAGGCATACGACGCTGTGGCAAGTCATCGCTGCTGAGGATGTTTAGGGAGAAACTTCTCTCGGACGGAGTATCCGAAGAACAAGTACAGGACCTCAACTTCGAGGATCTCGACAACGAACCGTTCCTCGACTATAAAATTTTGTACGCGCACGTAAAGCAGAACCTGTGCCCAGACAAGATGAACTATCTCTTCTTTGACGAGATACAGATGGTGGAAAATTTCCAGAAAGTGATAGACAGCCTGTTCCTGCTAGACAACGTAGACATTTACGTTACTGGCAGCAATGCCTACCTGCTCTCTGGCGAAATAGCCACCCTGCTCACCGGAAGATACATCGAAATCAAGCTCTTCCCTTTCTCCTTCCGAGAATTCATGCAGACGCAGCCTGCCCATACTTCCCGAGAGCTCGCCTATCGCCAATACATCGAACTGGGTTCCTTCCCATACATTCCCCAAATCTGCCAAGACCGAGAGATGGTGCGTGAATACCTGTCAGGTCTCTACAACACCATCGTACTGAAAGATGTGGTGAGCCGCAAGAAGATAACCGATGTGATGATGTTGCAAAGTGTGGTAAGATTCCTTGCTGACAATATAGGCAACATATCCGTAATCAAGCGCATCAGCGACACCATGACCTCGCTGGGCAGAAAGACTACATCTCATACGATAGAAAACTACGTCTCTGCCCTCACCGACAGCTATATCTTCTACCCGGTGCAGAGATATGATGCCAAGGGTAAGCAGCTATTGAAGACTGGACAGAAACTTTATCTTGCCGACGTAGGTCTGCGCCAAGTCATCAATGGCACAAAAGGTGGCGACTTGGGGCACGTACTGGAGAACATCGTGTATCTGGAACTAGCACGACGAGGCGGAGAAATCTATGTAGGCAAAGCCGGTGATGCAGAGATAGACTTCGTGGTAATCATTGGTGAACACAAGGCATACTATCAGGTATCGCTCAGCGTAAGGGATGAAACCACGATGCAGAGAGAATTGGCACCCCTGAAGTCCATCTCCGACAATTTTCCAAAATATCTGCTCACCCTGGACAACGACCCCGTCCAGTTTCATGATGGAATCAAGCAAGAATATGTGCTCGACTGGCTTATGGAATGCTATGATTCAACTAAAAGAATGCTATGATTCGACTAAAAAACAAGAATAAGACTCACATAGAAAAACAATGATGGAAAAGAATCAGATTTTTGAAAATATCATGAGCCGTACATCGGTGAGAAGCTATACAGACATGCCACCGCTCGCCATTGTGGTTTGCGGATGTCTGGACAAGACGCTGGAAGGCACAGAGCAGGAGTTCTGGATTCAAGACTGTTCGGCAGCCACGGAGAACATCCTGCTGATGGCTCACGGCTTGGGACTTGGCGGAGTATGGACAGCCCTCTATCCCCTGAAAGAACGATACGAGGGAATGCAGCAACTGCTGCATCTGCCCAAGACGATGATTCCGCTCAACACCCTCATCATCGGATATCCGAAGAATCAGGTAGCAGCAAAGGATAAGTGGAAAGAGGAGAATATTTCCTATAATTGTTATCAGGAATAATCTCCATCAGGATTCATATCCCTATCATCTTATATACCCCTCCTGCTCATATCCCCTGCGATAATGATGAATCATATTGATCAGCGGCTGAAGGCGGACATCCGTTACTGCCATATTCCTGAATCTGGCATATTGCTGATTGTAAAGCACGGCATTGCCTTCGGTCAATCTTTCCTCGATATCAGATGGCACCAGGAAGGAAGACCGATTACCCAGATGGGCATAAAACTCAGAAAGATAGATATGAACTCCTGCCAGATCGAAATCGCCAAAATGAACGTAACGATTGGGAATGCGGAGAAGCCATGACCTGAGATTTTCCAGGTTTTCCTGTGGATAACGGCAGACAAACAAGAGTTGCTTACCAGGAAACTGAGCATCGAAAAGCCAACGTTGCGACCGAATCTGCATGAAATTCTCAGCATTCTCCATACCCACAACTATCACGTCTTCCGGTATCTCGAAACGATCCGGCTGATTGATGAAAACGGAACTGCCCTCCATCGGATGAAGTATGAATGGCTTTCCATCAAGCATAGCATCTATCTGAACATAGCAATCTACCAGAAAGCCACGAAATGTATTCACCTTCTTTGCCTTTGAATCACCTACCATCCTAACCATATCTGCTCTCGTCTGCATAGAGGAAGAGGCAGAAATCCATTCTTCTAAAGAACATTTCAAGCCAAACTCCTGCGATAGCAAGGTACGGCACCCCTCTCGCATAACCTCGGCTATGCGATATTTACATCTACTTCCATTGTTCTTCAACATAAGGAGCCCCTCCTGCCTCAGCAAAGCCGTGAGGCGAGGAGACAGTTTCGACGAAGCAATCTCCTCACCCTTCAACATCGCTAATATCTGTCGGGCATCGCCCAATCCTAACTTTTCCATATCATCCAGTATTTCATTTTATCCAGTATATCATATCAGCCGATATTTCCATACACGAGAGGTTTTATAATCTCTTGATTAATTGAGTTACCTTTGTATTTGCTCTATTGTCCTTGCTGAGCAGATAGGTGTATTTGTAATCCTCTACATTATAGGTAGTTGGCGAACTGTTTACCAGCAGGATGTTACGGCGATTGGCAAAGTCGAGGATTCCCTTCACATTGTTAGGATGCAACTTGCCTATCTCGTCCATCATGCAATGAATCTTGAAATCGCCCGATTTCTTCGATGCCTTCTCCTTAAACACGTTGATGAGCATGATATTAACCATCGCCTTTACAAGTATGTCTGTGCCATCAGAGCCCACATTCGCTATCTTCTCTACCCATCCCGTATCATTATCATTTTCCTTGATGCGGAACTCCAACTTAAAGGTATCTGCCACCTGCAACTGCCTGCGGTTAGGCTCATCCAGGAGTCCCTTCATAAAGGCAAGCAGATATTTCACCGCCTTGGCATTCACATCCTGGCGTGATTCGGTGGCAAAGAGATCCATCTCTCCCATATTGAACTGATTCTCTTCCGCAAAGTCTCTGATACGCAAAAGGAGGAGCATCAACTGGTCGTTGCTCTCCAACGAGCGCAAGGCGATTTCCCTGATAACACCTGCGAAATTCCGCTCCTCAAAATCGTGGTTGATATCGTTGATGGTCTTGCCGATGTCGCCTTCCCTTCGGGTAAGATCGCCCACCTCCTTGGAGATTCGGAAGATGATATCGGTATATCTTCCACTGATGCGTTTCTGATATTCCGAGATTTTATCATTTTCCACAAACTCGCAGAGATTGGATGCGAAGGCGATAAACTCCTCTTCTGTTACCGGACTTACATTGAAGTGAAAGGTGTTGTGAGCAGAAAACATACCCAGGAACTGCTGAGATTGCTTCTTGAAGTTGTCGAGCGTACGGCTGTCCTCATAAATCAGGCGCTTCAGCTCTTCCACGATGGCAAGACAATCTTTGGTGGTGATTTTCTCTCCTATCTCATTACTTCCCAATGGGCACAGAGTTTCGTCACTTCTGAAACTCATTACTGCTTTCAGGCCTGCCTCCAGTTTTTTCAAGGCTGCCTGCTGCTTATCCAGTTGAGTCTTTGCTACAGACAATTGCAACTGAAGACGTTCACTGCGCTGCCTGAATTTATCCCCAATCATCGTCAAAGCCTCAGCCTTGTTCTTCCGCTCCTGTCTTACGGCAGATTCCTGGTCGAAGAGTTCTATCTTATCATTCCGGTAAACCGCTACCAAATCACGATTTTTTCTGATAAATACCAACTCAGCATCCAGTTCTGCTATGCGCTTGTTGTAAGCATCCAAAGCCTGGGTATCCATACCCTTGCCATGCAGTTCATCGTGCTGTGCTTTCAGGAGTTCCTGCTTGCGGACATCCACCTGGTTCAGCTTCTCTTCTATCTGCGTTTGAATATCGTTGGCAAAGACTTCAAAAGTCTGTGTTTCCAGCTTAACCTGTCGGTTGTGTTCCGCCTGAAGAGTTTTCAGTTTGCGCTGCAGTTCCATCTCCAACTGGCGCTTATTCTCTTCCTTCTTCACCTTATCGGCAACAAGCGTATTCTGCTTATCTTCCAATTCTGACAGCTGCTGGCTGCGCCATTTCTCCAAACTGTTTTTCAACTCCAGCGATTGCATCTTGAGCTTCTTTTCCGTCTGGGGCAGCAGTTGCATTTCTTCCTTTTTAGCATGAAGAAATTCATTCAGCTTTCTTATCTGAAGCTGATATTTTCCCTTCAAGTTTTTTTGCTCCTCCTCATGCTGGTTCCATAAATCATTCAGCAGCTTGATTATATCGGCACGAAGCTGTTCTTTTTCGGCGAGTTGCTCCTTCAATTCCTTGGGAGTTCTGAATTTTCGCTCAACGGCAGCCAGATTGATGCTTACGCCATAGAGAGAAGCCGAAGACAATGAAGGAGAATCGGCAACCAATTGTGGATTCAACACATTATTATATAGTATCGTTTCCTCATCCACCACTTTTCCGATATTCTCCTGCCATCCCTTCCTGTTCTGGTCGAGCCATTCGGAAAACGAACCTTTGCTCTTCTCCAGGAGATTCTGAATTTTTCTGATTTCAGCCTCAACATCAGCTTTCTGCTTCTTGGGTTCATCGAGCGACGCCTGGTATTTCAAATCAGCTATCTCCAATTCCTTCTCGGCTTCCTGACGCAATGTTTCAATGCGCTGTTCCACTTCCTTGATCTCGGTTTCTACCTGAAATTTTCTGGCTGTAAATTCGCCAAACTCCTGTTCGTTCGTCTCCATCTTCCTAGCAAAAGGATTCTCGTGAGCCACATTTGACTTCTGTATCTTCAAGGCCGTTTCCTCTTGCACCAACTGTAGCATTATTTCATCCATAGCAGAAGCCTTCTTCTGAAACACCTCTCGGGTTTCCGTTTCTGCCTTTCGCCACTCCAGCATCAAGGCTTCTTTCTGAGTCATCAAGGCTGCTTGGTGCTCATTGAGCAAGGTGGTCTTGCTGTTTCTGAAAGCACGCAAATCCATATCTAGCTGGTCAAGCAGAGCCTTATACTTATCCACCACGTTCTGATAGGATTTCTCCAGTTCAGCCTTCATCGCTTCCTGTCGCTTACGCTCTTCTTCGATGATGGTTTCCTGCTCTACCCGCTGCAAGATATCTTCTATATGAATTTCCTCATAATGTTTACGCTTGTCGGCAGTTTTCTTCAACTGAGCATCGAGTACACCCAATTCACGAGAGAGTTTATCACGCTCCTTTCCATATTTTTCCTGTTCCTCACCTAGCAGTCGGTTTACCCGGTTACATTCCGCCTCACTTTTCTGGATATCAAGACGATATTGCGGCAGGAGTTCCTGAGCCACACGCTCTGCATAATTGAGTTCCCTACGTCCCTCGCCTATCAGGCGTCGATTGTTCAGCAAGGTGCGATACGCATCTATCACCTTATCAGCCATCCTGCGAACCAGCACCTCGCCATTCTTCTCCTTCTTCGTCCAGAGGCTCACATCCTTATACTCCTGCTCAAACTCCTTAATCTGTTCACGATAAAAGTTGAGGTCAATGCAGTTATCCTCATCACTCATCGAGCGGATGATGGTATTCTTGATGAAATCGGCATCCAACTTGGTGTTGAGGAAGACATTCTGGATGGTGCGGGGGATATTCTGGTACTTAGCACTCTCTACAATGGCATACTTGCGAAAAGGCTGAAGTTCCAGGCGACGATTGTTGCCGAAGATGATGTCACGATACATCTCATAGCTGCTTACGAGCGAAGATATATCATATTTTTTACCCACCTGTTCACGTATCTTACTCCATTCGCCATACACCTGCTTACGCTCATCAATAAACCATTTGCTATCAAACGGGGCATCGATGAAACGGAACATCACTCGTCCCTGATTCTTCAAGGCAAGCACACAGTAGGCCCCATTCTCACGCATCACCTCATAGACAATGTATGAATTGGGATAAGGAAAATAAAAGGAATCAAACGATTTCTTCTCCTTCGGGATGCCCAGGCGCAACTTATCTGCATTATAGAAAAACAGCAGCGCACGGAGCAAGGTACTCTTGCCCACACCCTGAGTGCCGATGAAATGAACATTTCCATCGAGCTTTACCTCGGCGTATGGGATATGGGCACTATTCAGAAAAATGATTTTATTCAGATATCTCATGATTGTTCCTCCTTTTCTTCTCCGGTAATATCAGCATCATCGGTAATAGATATGCAATCTATCAACTCCTCAATATAATGGAAAGAAGTCAAAACCTTCCAGTTTTTCTCCACTTCATCCTGCTGCTCTATGAATCCCATTCTCACCAATTCGCCTATCAGTTTATCAACAATCTCATCATACGATTTTTTCTCGCTGAAGAGTTTTCCGGCCAATTCCTTCAGTTCCATATCGCAATTGATTCTCACCACGATGTCTGCCGCAGAGAATACCAACCCGGAACCGAAGGCAGAATTATAAGTTTTCAGAAAGGTGAGATAATCTATCCATTTGCTCACCGCCTCCAACTTACGCTGCAAATCTCCCTTGGTTTCCTTACGGGAAAAAAAGAAATAGCCATCGCCTGCTTCCAGATGGAATCCGATGCCCTGGTAGTACTCATCATATTCAGTCTGATGGTCTTCGATGGCATCATAATACCGCTTGATTTTTGCCTGAACACTGTTGTTGGATATGAATCCACCTCTGCTCAGAATATTAAAGATTTCTTCTGTATAATTCAATTTATTCATTGTTCTGTCTTCTTATTTTATCTAGTTTCTCTAGAAAGAAAGCATTCTTATTTCGGGAGAATCATCGGATATTCTACTCCATCCGATTCAGCATAATTACCCGTAAACTTCAACTTATCCACATATTGCGAAGCTATCTGGCAAAAATACACGAGCTTATCTTCCCGGCTTTGTTTCTTATCATACTGATAATTCATGACGAAAGCGAAAAGATGGGTACTCGATGCAGAGAAGGCATTATAGATTTCCTGCAGATTCACCGCCTCCAGCTTCTGCCTATTACCTTTGAGATAATCATCGGGGATAGGTTCTGCCAGAGAATCGAACCGGCGGCCCTTCCTCTTTTTCATATTTTCAGAAAGAATGCTGATGCATTGCAGCGCCTCATCGGATGTGCGAAGATTGTCTATCGACAACTTGATGTAATACTTGGGTTGCGGTTCCATCCAAACGGCATTTCGGGTGGCTATAACCTGTCTTACATCCGTAGCCTCTTCCCATCGGAACTGGTCTTTCAGATATTTCAGTTTCTTCACCTTTTCAAAGATGCGATTCTGATAATCTATCATATTGAGGTACTGGATAATCTGGCGTTCTATCTCCAGCAGATTATGATAAGACTCGTTGAGCTGCAGACGTACATCATTCACCACAATTTTCATCTGCACATCCATCGCCACGGAGAAGAAGACGGGTTGACCAGTATCTATCACCCGTTCGCTCTCGGTGATGAGTTGAGATATGTTCTTCAGTTTCTCGCTCAGTCGCTGGAGTTTCGTTTTCTTGATTTCGTAATTAGGCTCATTCTTATAAGTATTATCCATATTACGCTTCAAATCCAACACATTTCGAACGGTGGCAAGGGCTATGGTCTTCAGGCACCGACGCACCTCCTTGAGATACTTATCTTTTCGGGATTCGTTATTTTCCTTGAGATAATAGTCGATATTCTCATTCAACACAGAGATGTAATCCCGCACCGAAGAAACATTGATTTCCTCGTTCACTTCCAGCACATCCTCGAAGAACTTCTGATACACGTCTTCCATCTCCAGACAGTCGCCCGTATCACGAATCACTCCATTTTCTATCAAATATCGGATGCGCTCCTCCTTGTATTCGGTCATTTCCAAGGCATAGTCATAACGAAACTGAAAGGAATGTCGCTTGGCAAACATCTCCTTCAGCAAAACCTTTTCCCGGTCAAGAGTTTTAATCAATTCATCTATAGAATGGAAAGTACCCATTGGCTTGTCATTTAAATAGCTATTTTTATTTCGGTGCTAAATTACTTATTTTTTATAGAACAGCCAAATTTCCATAGAACTTTTTACTGCCAAGGGGTCATAAAAGCAAGATTCCTATCACGAATATAAGTATAAAAGACTTAAAATGAGACAATTTATTTTGGAAATCTAGTTTTTATCCCTAATTTTGCACATCAAAAAAAGAAAAAGTATGAATATCAAGGAGAATTATCAACAATATGTAAGCCGATACGCTTCTGAGGTGGCTGCCCTGAAGCGTAAGAATACGGGATTTATAACAGGCGAGCTGCTGGCTTTCGGCGGCATCCTCGCCTTCCTGATCTGCTATTTCGCATTGGATGGGGATACGCAGAACTATCTGTTGGGGGCGGTGTTGTGCCTGATTGCCTATCTGGGTATCAGAAGACTTGACGACAAAAATAAGGAGAAGATAGAGCATCTTTCGGCTTTGCTCAAGGTTTATCAGGACGAAATCAAGGCTTGGGAGGGCGATTTCTCACCTTTCGAGACGGGCGATTCCTATCAGAATCCACTGCATCCTTATTCCTTCGACCTCGATGTCTTCGGCAAGAGTTCGCTGTTCAACCGCATCTGCCGAACCATCACATCGGGCGGTTCGGAGGCACTCGCCAGGAATCTTACCCGGGAAACGCCTCTGAATATGGAAGATATCAAAAGAAGAAGAGATTTGCAGAAGGAATTGGCGGGAGAAGGCGAAAACTGGCGAATGGAATTCCTGGCACTTGGCGAAAAGAACAGAAGCCAAACTGCGGATGGCAAAATGGTGAATGGCAAGATGAAGAAGATTGATTCTGCTGCGGTGGTGGATGCGATGCAGAAGGTTTCGAAGATGGAGGTGCCGGCATGGTTTGGATCTCCGGTTTCGCTCGTTATCGGATGGCTGCTGATTATCGGAATCATCGGTTCCGTGATTTTATCGATATGCGATATGGTTTCGGTGGATTTCGCCCTGTGGTGGGTGTTGGTTCAATACATGGTGGTATTCTTCGTCTGCAAGCAGACACTTGACAAGATAGACAGCAACGGAGGCAAGCTTCGCCATCAGCTCATCGCCTATGCCCAGATACTTCAGCTTATCAACAGGCGCAATTTCCATAGCGAATTAGGCAAGGAAATGCAGAATTCCCTGGCAGATGCCCTGCCTTCCTTTGCTCAACTGGAAAAGATATTGAAGGGGTATGACAGAAGAGGCAACTTCCTCGGTCTTTTCTTCACCGATGCCTTCATGCTGAGCGATTTCTTCCTGGTTCGCAGTTTCCTGAAATGGAAGAATACCTATATGATGAAGATGGAGGAATGGATGCATATCATCAGCGAGATGGATGCGATGGTTTCGATGGCGAATTTCAGATATAATCATCCGGAGGCGGAAGAGGCGGAATTAGTTTCGGGAAAGCAGGAAGCAGATGCTGAAAGCGATGTTTCAGAAAATGCAGGAATCGGAAGTCCGGAAATCGTGTTCGAGGGTAAGAATCTCTATCATCCTTTCCTGGGTGCCAAGGCGGTGAAGAACGATTTCACCATCAAGGACGACAACTATTATATCATCACCGGAGCCAACATGGCGGGAAAGAGTACCTTCCTCCGTTCGCTGGGCGTGAACTATATCCTGGCGATGGCGGGTATGCCGGTGTTTGCAGATCAACTGAAGATTTCCCGTTTCAGATTGTTCTCGAGTATGAGAACCACCGATGATCTTACGCATGGCATCTCTTATTTCAATGCAGAATTGATCAGATTGGAGGAGCTTCTGAAGTTCTGCAAAGAAAGTGCAGAGGGAAAAAACTCCAAGGAAAGTATAGCGGGCAATAAGGAATCACTCCGAACGCTGATTATCCTGGATGAAATTCTGAAAGGAACGAATTCATTGGATAAACTGAATGGTTCGAGAAAATTCCTAGAAGCCATCGCCAAGCAGCCAGTGAGCGGCATCATTGCTACCCACGATTTGGAACTCTCCAAGATGGAGAATGATGCATCAGGCAAATTCCACAACTATTGTTTCGAGATAGATTTGGGCACGGATGTTACCTATACTTATAAGATACAGAAGGGTGTGGCAAGAAACCAGAATGCCACCTTCTTGCTGAATAAAATTCTAGAGAAATATTAAAATAGAATTAATAAAAGCACTACAATAAGATTTATAAAAAAGGGAAACTCCCGATAAGTTGAACAGTTTCAAATTATCGGGAGTTTTCCTTTAAAAGAATACATTATAACTCAACACTATAAAGTTATAACTCAACACTATCCAGGCGGAATTTGAGCAAGCCGGCTGGTACCTTTACCATGACCTCATCACCAGCCTTCTTACCCAGAAGGGCCTTGGCGATAGGCGACTTGATAGAGATTTTTCCACTATGCAAATCAGCCTCATGCGGATTTACGATAACATAACTCATGCTGCACTTGTTGGCGAGATTGGTAATCTTAATCTTGCTCAGCAAGCCAACGGTATCGCTCTTCAGGCGTGACTTGTCGATGACACGGGCATTCTCCAAGACCTTCTGCTTGAAGCTGATGCGGCTCAACAGTTTGCCCTGCTCACGCTTGGCAGCATGATACTCGAAATTCTCACTGAGGTCACCCTTATCGCGGGCCTCAGCAATCGCATCACGAACGGCAGGCAACTCTACGTTTACCATGTGTTGAAGTTCGGCCACGAGCTCATCGTAGCCTTCTTGAGACATATATTCCATTTTTCCTTGTTTTCTAGTTTCTTATTGTTCTTAATGAATGATGATTTTTTATTCGGGGTGCAAAGTTACTAGTAAATCACGAAATCACCAAACTTTTTTAGTGAAAAAGTGAAGAAACTAAAGATTAGAAAAAACAGAAGCATCCTAAATCATTATTTTTGGGTATTGCAGATGTTGATAGATATTCTTACCTTTGCAACCCATTTAGTAGAAAACAACAATGTTTAGTAGAAAACAACAATGAGAGAAAAAAAGAAGAAACGTTTTACCTGGAAGAAATACCATCGTTGGTTCGGACTTGTACTGTCTGTCTTTATGTTGGTATTCTGCGTATCAGGTATCATTTTAAATCATCGCCAGCTATTCGCCGGTTGTGAAGTAAGCAGAAGTCTGATGCCATCGGCTTATCATATCAAGAATTTCAACAACGGCATCATCAAAGGTTCTATCAAGATCAATCACCGCATCAGCAAAACTCCAAGTGATTCCATCCTGGCGTATGGTTATGGTGGCGTCTGGCTTACTGATGAAGAGATGAAAAGCTGGAAAGACTTTAATAAGGGATTACCCAAGAACGTGGATGGCCGGAATGTCCGCAACATCGTACAGACGAAAAACGGAGAAATCTGGTGTGCAGCCATGATGGATGTATATCGCTTCGACGGAAAGGAATGGAAGATGTTTCCGCTCGCAGATAATGAAGAGCGTATCGCTGACATTACATTGACCAAAGACAGCACAAGCATCATCGCCATGACCCGTTCTGCCGTTTATGAAATATCCGGAAAGAAGACGGATGCAGCCAACGAAAAGAGGGATGCTATCAGCGAAAAGGCGAATGTTACCCGCAAAATCATCGGTCAACCGGAAGGTTTTGTTCCGGAAGTTACCCTTTTCAAGACCGTTTGGAACCTGCATAGCGGTGCTTTCTTCGGATTAGCCGGAAGATTGGTGGTGGATGCCATCGCCATCGTACTTATCATCCTTTCGATAACGGGCATCATCCTTTTCATTCTTCCTTACCGTATCCGCCGACAGAAGAGATTACAGGCAAGAGAAAGTATGCTGAAGCTTGGCAAGCAGATGGTTTTCAATGCCAAATGGCATAACAAGCTGGGATATGCCACCATCATTCTGACGCTCTGGCTAGCAATAACAGGTATGTGTCTCCGACCACCATTGATGATACCTCTAGCCATGAACAAAACCACAGAAAAGGTGAAGGATGGAAATGTCTGGCACGATAAACTTCGCGCCATCCGATGGGATGCAGCAGAGGGCAACTGGCTTGTTTCTACCTCAGAAGGTTTTCTTCGAGTAGATGAGCATTTCTGCCAGAAGCCGGTTTTATTGGATAAGAAGCAATCGCCAAAGATAAGTCCGATGGGAGTGAATGTTTTCGAAAGCGATGGCAAAGGTGGCTGGCTGATAGGATCATTCAGCGGTATGTTCCGTTGGAATCCGGAAAAGAATCTGATTGTGGATTATTTCACAGGGAAAGCCAACCAAGGAAAATCGATGATTCCGATTTCCAGTTCTTTGGTCAGCGGTTATTCCAAGGACTTCTTTGGAGGAAAAGAAGTGATTTTCGATTATAGCAAAGGGGCGAGCTTCGGGAAAACAACCTCTACCCCCGAGTTGCTTTCAGCCACCCCAATGTCACTTTGGAATGTGGCTTTAGAGCTTCATGTGGGTAGATGCTATTCTCCATTCTTAGGGCCTCTTTCCGACCTTTTCGTCTTCATCTCCGGCTTGCTGATTACGCTGGTTTTGCTTTCCGGCTACATCATTCTGCATCGGAGAAAGAAGAAGAGCCCCAAACTTCCTCGGAAATCTCTCTAACCCAATCTATCTTTGCCCATTGCTCAGCATCGGTCAGTTTATTGCCAATTTCGCAAGAGGCAAAACCGCATTGAGGACTGAGGCTTAAGCGATTGAGAGAAATATACTTGGCAGCTTCGTGGATTCTGGCGATGACCGTAGCCTTATCCTCCAACACAGGAGATTTAGAGGTTACCAAACCCAGAACCACCTTCTTGCCATCTGCCACATACTTCAAAGGTTCGAAACCACCCGAACGCTCGTCATCATACTCCAGATAGAAGGTATCCACATCCTCATGAGCAAAAAGATAAGGAGCCACGGCATCGTAGGCACCCTTGGTGGCATAGCAGGAATGATAATTGCCACGGCATACGTGGGTGTTGATTGTCAATCCTTCTGGCTTGCCTTCGATGGCAAGGTTGTTCACCTTCAGATATTGCAGGGCTTCCTGTTCAAGGGTGAAGCCGTTGCCCACCTTGGCCTTCCAGTAATCGCTATCCACAATCATTCCCCAAGTGCAATCATCGAGCTGGATGGTGCGGCAACCAGCTGCATAAATCTCCTGGAAGAAGGTGCGATAAGCCTGGGCAATATCCTCAATCAGCTGGGTGGTGTTAGGATAGAACTTGCGGGTATTCTCGGCATTCTTTCCACGAAACAGTTCGGCAAGAAACTGTGCAGGAGCCGGAACCGTCTGCTTTGCCTCGAAGATATATTCGCCCTCGGCATCCAACTCCTCAAACTGCTTCACAAACAGGAAATCCTTGATAAAAGGATGATTCTCGCCAGTAATCTTGCCGGTCAGTTGGATAGAACCCTTGGTTGTCTCCTCGCCATGAAACTGATAGCCATGCTCCAGTTCGATATGCTCCACGCCATTGAATCCCCACATAAAGTCGAGATGCCAATAGCTGCGGCGGAACTCGCCATCGGTGATATAAGGCAGATGATGCGCCTTCTGCTGCTTGATGACCTCAGTAATCAGGCGGTCTTCTATGCTGCGGAGGTCGGTGGCAGAAATCTTGCCATCAGCAAACTTGGCTCTTGCTTCTTTCAACTCTGCAGGACGCAAATAGCTGCCCACTGCCTCAAAATGTATATTTCTTACGTTACTCATAATTATTTTATCTCCTATATTTTTAAATGATGAATGACTCTTAAATTACCATTATCAGATGATGAACGGCTCTTTGCATCCGGAATTGCGAGTGCAAAGGTAAGAAGAAGTATTTTATCTGCCAAATATTCTTCGTAATTCAGAAAAATATGCTATCTTTGCAGCGAATTTAGCAAATTCGCAGAATATTATTCTGCAAGAAACGCTAAAAGGAGAAACAAAGAAACTATAAAACAGAAAGAAAAGGAACAATGGCTACAGAAGAAAATCTCGATGAAATCGATATCAAGATACTCAAGTTGTTGCAGCAGAACTCACGACTCACCGTGAAGGAACTTGCCGCAAGAGTACACCTCTCCCCTTCTCCCACCTTCGAGCGGCAGAAGCGATTGGAGCGAGAGGGATACATCCAGCGATATGGAGCGATAGTGGATCATCACAAGATGGGACACAACGTGATCGTGCTCTGCAATATCCGATTGAAGCAGCACACACACGACTTGATTCAGCAATTCATGGATACCGTGCAAACCATCGACCAGATAACGGAATGCTACAACACCACCGGTGATTACGATTTCCAGATCAAGGTGTATGCCCGGGACATGAAGGATTATCAGGACTTCATGCTCAATACCCTGGGAAATATCGACTGCATCGGAAGCCTTCACAGCATCATCGTGATTGGCGAAATCAAGGATTCACATTATATCCCTGTGAATCAAAACAAGGAGAAGAAGAATTAAATCAAGAAAGAATGAAAGAGAACAAAAAATAAGGAGAAAGAATTATGTTTTGGAAAAAGACCATCATCCTATACCTTGCTCTTCCCATACTTTGCTGCCTTCCATCCAAGGCACAGAAGCCAGGAGAAATCGTCAGCGAGCAAACCATCAGAAAACTTGGAGAGAAGCATTTCTTCTCCATCTCTCCTATCCCTGACCCCATCTTCCATCTGATGCAAGGAAAGACGTATAAAAAGAATTGCACCATAGCAAGAAGCGAACTGCGATATCTGAGATGCCTGCATGTGGATAAGGACGGCAGGAAGATAGTGGGAGAAATGGTGGTAAACAAGGCGATAGCCGCTGATGTACTCGATATCTTCAGAAAGCTATATAAGGCAAAATATCCGATAGAGCGAATGAGACTTATCGACTACTGGGATGCCGATGACGAGAGGGCGATGAGGGACAACAACTCCTCCAGCTTCAATTTCCGATTCATCTCACATACCAAGACCGTTTCGAAGCATGGCAAGGGACTTGCCGTTGACATCAATACCCTCTACAATCCCTATCATAAGCATTTGAAGAATGGCAAGGAAGTGGTAGAGCCAGCTACGGCACGACCTTATCTCGACCGTAACAAGCACCATACTTACATGATCAGAAAGGGCGATTTATGCTACCGGCTCTTCAAGGAGAAAGGGTTCCGATGGGGTGGCGACTGGAAACATAGCAAGGATTACCAGCACTTCGAGAAATAAGAACACAAGAAGGCTATGCTGTCGTTGCTTGAGATTCTGCAACAAATAGCATAGCCCTTTATTGTCTAACTGCACTCAATTACCTAACTGTACCAAACAGAATTATAATCTCTGCGGTCATCTTCCTCATTATAGAGGTTCTCATACTCAAGGTTCATTGCCTCGAATTTTTCCTGTGTCTGTTTCATGATAGCCCCTCCTATTACTTTAAGTTAATAAATTCGTTTCTATCTTTTGTATATGCAAAAATAGCAAAAAAATGAATCGATGCTGTCAACTATTCAGAAAACTTTTGTATTTTTGCATCAGAAAGCCATATTTGGCGACATTAAGAACAATTAGAATGAAGAAATAATGAATATGAAGATACTGCATACATTTCGACTCAATCGGGTAAAGTGGCGCCACTGGTTATTGCTGGTACTGCTCCTACTCGTTACTCTTGCCAAAATGATTCCTCTATGGGGATTCATCTACACCACCCGTATCTATCCGATTATCGGCACTCTCCTCTCTCCCATCTCAGGATTTTTTTCTTTTGCCGTAGGCGATATCTTCATCGCTCTCAGCATTGCCTGGGTTATCTTCTATCCCATCTATGAGATTGGATTGAGAAAGAAGCTTGCCAGGCGATACTTCTTTCTGGCAGCAAAGAAAGGCTGCTATCCCAAGAAGAAGGTTGTATTCGGAAGAGTGGCAGAATACCTGCTTTGGGTATATGCCTGGTTCTACATCGCCTGGGGATTAAACTACTCCCAGCCGAATATCTATGATAGAATAGGAATGAAGCCGGTGGAAGTAAGCGAAGCTAAATTCAAGGCATTCGCCTATCAATATGCCGACAGTCTCAACGCTTTAAGCATTTCTTCTGATATTGCCGGGAGTAGCATTTTCTCTGATAGCATCGCAGATGATGGTTTGAAAAATCGGGTGCGGGATGCGGTTCTGAAGGAATATAATAAAATAGGTTATAAGGAGGGTATCAATGCACCTTTCAACCAGCATCCACATGCCAAGACGATGGTATTCACACCCCTCAGTTCGATGTCGGGCGTTACCGGAAGCATGGGACCTTTCTTCTGTGAGTTTACGCTTAATGGAGATATTCTCCCCCACGATTATCCTGCCACCTATGCCCACGAGTTTGCTCACTTTCTGGGTGTAGCCAACGAGGGTGAGGCGAATTTCTACAGTTACATCGTGTGCACGGCATCGGCAGATAAGCAGGTGAGATTCAGCGGCTATTACCACATCTTCTTCCATGTATTGAACAATGTATTCGATATTCTTGGCGAAAAGGAGGGAGAAAGATTCCTGAAACATATCCGTCCCGAGATTATCCAACTGGCAAAGAGCGACCGCCGCTACTGGCTCAGCAAGCGATGCAAGGCATTGGATGCCGCTCAGGATATCATCTTCGATTTCTACCTCAAGGGCAACCATGTGGCGGAAGGCAGAAAGAGCTATTCGGGCGTTATCGGCTTGATACTGGCTTGGGAAGAAAAAAAGAATACTCAAGGAAAAGATGAGCAAGGCAGGAAATAAAAAAGAGCGGTTGATGCAATCTCTGCACCAACCGCCATTCGCATATATCTGATATTATAGAAAGTAATTTTTTAAACTAACATCGTATTTCGCAAGAAATTCTCTATAGGAGAACTACTTATTCTGCATTGGCTGTCCCTGAAATCTTCCAGGTTTTGGTTTACCTGCGTGATTGCCCCCCTTGCGCGGACCTTTCTGAGCAAATCGTTTTCTCATCTGTCGCTCTATCTCATAAACCCGCTGAATCTGCTGCTGTGTCAGGAACTGAGAATACTTCTTGTAGTATTTCTGGCGGATGTTGAGAATCTTCTCGCTCATCTCAAAACGCTGCTTAATCTCCAGCTCTGTCTGAGCATCGGATTTCATTTCCCCCTTCTTGTGATGAGGACGAGGTCCTAATGCCCAAACCTCTTTCTGGAACTGGGTATAGGTGTCGATAAATTTAGAACTGGTCTTGTCATCAAGACCCAAATCGTGAGCAATATATTGTGCCTGCTTTTCAGCCAACTGTTCACGAGAGAGGCGCTGCTTCTGATTAGGCGCCTGTGCACATACACTTGTAGAAACGGTCATCATTGCGACAACCATCATCAAAATACCTAAAATCTTTTTCATAATTCACCTTAATTTATATATTATAGAATCTATTAATTATATTCTTGAATCCGTTTATTCATCAAGAAAGACATCCTCCTGATAAACATTGAGCAAATAAGCCTGATCAGCAGGAGATAACTGAGCGAAAGCCTGATCTACCGCTTGCATCTCATTATCTGCCTGAGATGGCAGAGAAGAATGAGGCGCAGCGAAATCGATGTGGAGTATCAGGAGTACTGCCACCGATGCTGCCATTGCAGCCGCCCATATCACCTTCATCAGAGGTCGCTTCTTCGGCTGTATCCTGACAGGTTTCGGTTTGTCATCCTTCACCTGTTCCAGGATATTGGCTTCCATCTCTTTGAAGAATCCTTCTGGCGTTGAGTAAGGCATCCGCTTACCCACCTGGTCGAAGCTGAACTTCCCGGTTTTATTGAAATCAAAATTTGTATCCATATTCTTTTCCATTTTGAATAACCATTAAAAACTCACAGAACTCTCACTTAATCGTTCGAATTCATGTACTTGATAATTTTCTCTTTGGCAACATGATAGCTTGCCTTGATACTGGTTGGTGTGGAATCCGCAACCTTCGCTATTTCGTCGAACCCGAGTTCATCGTAATACCGAAGGTTGAATGCCAGCTGTTGCTTTGGCGGCAGCGAGAGAATCGCCTTCTGCAGTTTCACCGCCACCTTATCATCGAAGTCGATATAATCATCACCTTGAATCAGGTTGACACCTGTGGTTTCCGATTCTATGGAGACAACTTTCTGTCTCCGTTTGCTGATAATCCTAAGAGCCTCATTAGTGGCTATGCGATAAATCCAGCTTCTCAGAGAGCAATCGCCCCGATAGTTGCCGAACGAGCGATAGATTCTCACGAAGGTTTCCTGCGAGGCATCCTGTGCATCATCGTGCGAAACTACCAGTCGGCGAATATGCCAATATACGTTTTCCTGATATTTCGCCATCAGCATCCGAAATCCGTTCTGTGGATTTTCCTTCAGCGCTTCTATAATGCCATTGTCGTTTATACTCATATTCGTTTATTTTCATGAACGTTACGATTATATGACCATTCAAAATGGAAAAAGTAAAAAGGCGGGATACTTTTTTTTCGATACCAGCTTAATTTTTCCTTCTCTTTTCTCTTTTAATATCATAGAGAATAGAAAAAAAAAGAGCTATTCCTCCGGTTTCTCAAAGAAAAAGTATATATTTGCAATCGAATTGCGGATATCAAAAGGATATATCGATATGAAGAAAGAAAAGAATTTAGAAAGTTTATCGGATGATGAGATTCTGCAGGGCTTCAAGGATGCCAATGCCAGAATAGTAAGGGAGTATTACTACGGATACTGCCGGGTGGCTTATTGCATCTACGACAAGCGATATGACCTGCAGCACAAGCCAGGCATGGATTTCTTCTCGCTGGCTCACGAATACTATCTCTATCTCTGCGAACACGACTTCAAGCCTTTGGAAGATAGAAAGCCAAGCATGTCGCTCAAAACATGGATGGTAAACGGCTTCCGGTTCCTGCTGCTGGATAAATTGAAGGAGGTGGTGAAGGAGCATCGCTTCGAGAGTTTCGAGGCGCGACAGGAAAGCCGCAAGATGCAGTTTGACGTGACCGACAACCAGTTTGAGCACGATCTTTACCAGACGATAGAAGATATCGGCAATTTCTATTATGGCAGAGACAGCAAGAACAGCATCATCCTGAAGATGCTCTATATAGAGGGATTCAGGGGCAAGGACGTAGCCGCCCAGTTGGGCATATCCCATTCTGCCGTTACCCAGCGTTGTCAGAAGATGATGCACGATGTGGTGATTCCTTATTTCAAGAGATACTTTGATGCATCGGAATACGGAAGCTATCTGTCGTTCGCAGAGGAAGACACATGTATAGAAAGTGCTCCGAAGATGTCGATGCCGAGAATGATGTCCGAATGCATGTGCTGCGAGGAAGCGACTGATAATAGAAATAACATATTTAATAATAAGAATAATATGGAAGATATGAAGAAGGGAAGAATCACTCCTAGCTGGATTGATTCATTAAAAGAGAACGAGATTTTTGTGTTTGGCAGCAATCTGGCTGGCATGCATGGTGGTGGAGCTGCCCGCATTGCCCGCCTGCATTTCGGTGCCGTCATGGGACAGGGCGTTGGCTTGCAAGGCCAGAGTTATGCCATCCCTACAATGCAGGGCGGCGTGGAAACCATCCGCCCATACGTGGAAGAATTCATTATCTTTGCCCATCAGCATCCCGAGCTTCATTTCCTGGTAACCCCAATAGGTTGCGGCATCGCCGGCTTCGAAGCCGAAGACATCGCCCCATTGTTCAAGAAGGCAAAGGAGATGAAGAACATCAGCCTTCCTGAGAGTTTCTGGGAGGTGATAGAATAAAGTTATAGAGAATTAGTAACTTATGTTAGGAGCAATTTTAGGAGATATTGCTGGCTCAAAATATGAGTTCAACAATACATTTGATTATGATTTCGAGATGTTCGGCGAGGAATGCGACTTCACCGATGATACCATCTGTACGGTGGCGATAGCTGATGCAATACTGAACGGGCGAAGCTATCAGGAAAGCCTGCTGGATTGGTGCCGCCGCTATCCTTCTCCGAAGGGAGCGTATGGCGGAAGATTCGCACAATGGATTCGTTCTTTTGATCCGCAGCCATATAATAGTTTTGGCAATGGTTCGGCGATGCGAGTTTCGCCAGTGGCATGGCTATTCGATGACCTGTCGCAGATTTTGGAAGAGGCAGAGAAAACGGCTCTTCCTACTCATAACCATCCCGAAGGAATCAAGGGAGCCAAAGCCGTGGCTCATGCCATCTGGCATTTCAGAAAAAGTAATTTTTCAGAGGATTATAAGGAGTGTAAGGATGAGAAATCTAAAGAATATGATGATAAGGCAATGAAAGCCTTCAAGAATATTGCACGCAGCTATTATGAGGATTTCGATTCCCGAGATTATCCGAAAGGCAAGTTCGACGAAACCTGTATGGATGCCGTACCATTGTCTTTCTACATTCTTTCTAAAGCCACATCCTTCGAAGATGCCATCCGCCTAGCCATATCTCATGGCGGCGATAGCGATACCATCGGAGCCATCGTCGGCTCCATCGCCGAAGCACGATTTGGTATTCCACAAGAAATGAAAAACAAGGCAATCTCTTATCTTCCGGATGAGATGCAAGATGTATTGAAACAATTTGCAGGGAAATGCAAAATAAAGCCCAAATAATTTGGTGTTATCAAAGAAAAACCGTATTTTTGTGGCAATTAAAACAAGTAATTATGACGAATCATGATTTTTGGATGTCCATCAGCGACATAATCAATGAAGGATTTACATCTGAAGGTCTAGCAAAATTAGATGATTATGCAGAACAATTCAGTACTGGAAAGATCTTATACAAACGATTTTCACCATCAGAACAGTATGGGTGCTGTGAAGGAGGTAGAATCCATGTTATTGCATCCTTACTCGCGGGAGCAGAAGTTGGCACAGATCAACTCTCTGCGCCAGAAGGCAGTTTCAAAAGAGAGCAGCAACTCGGAAAGATCCAAGAGAAGAGAATAGAAGATTGGGCGAAAGCTGCTGGATTTTGGATAAACAACACAGATGAAACTTATAAACAAACTTTGGGCGAGAGAATTGCTCAAGGGGGAGAAGCTATTGTGTTTGACAATGGTAATAAAGTTCTAAAAACCATTGGATTAGATTATTTCATTCTGCCTATTTTTGCCTTAGATAGAATCTCTTTGCACAATGCTTATTTTGAAGAAACGGAAATGAATGTATTGGGATTTGGCAGAAATACCAACAATGATTTTATGGTAATAGTAGAACAACCTTTTATTCACGGCAAAATGATGGCAAATTCAGAGATTGCAACTTTCGTGGAACAAATGGGGTTTAAATCTATCAATCCTAGAAATTGGACCTTTGCAAATAAGGATATTTATCTTAGCGACATGCATGATGAGAATGTTCTTCTTTCTCCTAATGGACATATTTGTGTAATAGATTGCGATATACGTATCAATATTCCTGAACTGAGGACAGGAGGAATACGTATTTTGACCAACGAAGTAGAATTTCAATAAAAATAATTATGGAAGGCTATATGAATTTGGATAGAGGTCCTTTTTATAATAAAGGAATCTCTCCACGACAACGAAGAGTATTTGTTTTGAGATGGAATCCTTCTATCTCAAGTTTTTCCTTAGACGATTTCGAAGATGAATTTGCACAACTCCAAGGTACTAAGCCATTTGATACCGAGCACCCTCTAGATTGGAGCGTTAGGAATTGGAAAGAGGTTATGCACAGGGATCTATTCGTTATGATGATGGTTGGGCAAAAACATAATGGTATTATTTGGGGCGGTTTTTTCGATGGGTATCCTTACCAATATGAAGACGAGAATGGTAATCCTTTGAAAAGTGTTTTCTTCAAGACAGATGTTATGTATATGCATCGTATTGATAAAACAAACATCTTATCTGCAGAAAAGCTGACCAAAGCGATTCCTGAAGTAGATTGGCTTCATGGACATTCAGGAGAAATACTATCAGTTGAGTGTGCAGAAAAACTAGGTTTTTTTCTTGTAGATGAGCTCAAGAATGTTGACTCTAGTGAAAATATTTATTTTGATTCGTACAATCAGAAAAAATATGTATTAGCTGACATACTTACCTTTATGTGCCCCGAACTGAAAAAACGTTTACTCTCTATGCGCAAAATCGACAATAAACGCTTACGAAACGTACACAACCTTATGGTTAAAATTGAGGATGAGGAATATGAAAAATGGACTCAAATAGAAGACCATTTATCTTTAACAAAATTAAATGACATTTTAATGTAACTAAATGGAAATATAAGACTCCAACTCATTAGTTTTCCTAATAAGTTGGAGTCTTTATATATTTACCCTTTAGAATTATTCGCCCAGAACAAGTTCATCCAATTGCTTTTTAATCTCCTCAAAATCCTGACTTAAATCCAATGTTTTAATATAAATCATATTACCAGCCTTAAGTTTTATACGTTCTGACTTTTTCCCATACTTTTCAGTCATTGCATAGAGGAGCATACCATCCACATTACCTTTCTGATAACCATTCTTATCTACATCTTCATTAGTAACATAAGCATAAATCTGATATAAGTTGGCGGAATGTATCGTTTGCTTTCCAAAGTTTTCCTGTAATGTATGACTATAGTACTTTGCATCGATAATTAGCGTTCGGTCACCCAATCGCAAGGTTACATCGGTATTCATTGTTGGCAACAAGTTTGACGGAACCTCATCCTCATCTAAATTCCATTTTACCCGACTGCCTTTAGCACCATAATCAGAATGCTCTTTACGATAATACTCCAATATAAAACGCTGAAACAACAGAGCCATATTCTCATCTGAAAACATCGGAACTTGCTGATTACCATTTTCTGTTGTCAGAAGTAAATCAAAAACTACAAAGTAGCAAATACTATGCAGCATTTGGTAAGTTTGAGTATTTCTATCATATCTGAGGCTGCTCCACCTTACAGATTTTAAGTCAATATTCTCTACATTTTCAAAGAATAGCATTAACTTTCTTATTTTTCCCTTTCTTGCGGACTTCACATCACCACAACCTAACAATAATACAACTGTAGCTTTTAGCACCTGATTAAAGATATTGTTTGATGAGAACTCATCGAAAGCACAAGCAAGCTTTGCCGTATGCCTCATTTTCTCTTTTATCGTTGCCCGAACATCAAGCTTTCCTCGCAAAGTTGAAAGAGTATCTTCGCAATCAACATACTCACGATGCAACCCCTGCTTCAACAAATACGAAATACCCAAGTAGAGAATCTCGGCAAACATATCATGTATGTTGCCAAAATTTTCTGTCTCTACACGTTTATAATGCTCGCGGTTCAATTCCTTGAAAGCATAGGTCAACATATAGAAAATATTCTTTATAGGTATACCTTTATCTATTGTCATTATAAACAACTTTTTATATTTTCAATTTCCTGCTGACACTTATTCTTATCATCGAACCAATATTCATGCAACATAGGAATAATATCAAACTCTATCACATTTTTCAACCATTCTCTACTGATTTTTTCTTGATTACAGAAATAACTATGTCCGATACAGAAGCCATCGCCTAATGAATCATCATTGGCAATCACCTGGTTCAGCTGTACTATTCCAGCAATCACCTGATCAAAGATGTCACTCGAAAGCCTTTCCTGATAGTTTCGGAATCCATCAGTAGCAAATCCTGGCTTCATCTCAACAAAGCTAAAGCGTCTGCGAAGAGCATAATCTATCATAGCCAAACTTCTGTCAGCAGTATTCATCATACCTATTATATATAGGTTTTTAGGCACAGAGAATAATTCCTGATTATACGCTAACGTAATCTCCTCACCACGATATCCATTCTCTATCAGCATAAGCAACTCACCAAATATCTTACTCAGATTACCTCTATTTATTTCATCAATAATGAAGAAATACTTGTGGTCAGGATCACTTTTCGCCTTTGCACAGAACTTATAAAAAATTCCTCTTTGCAGGTCAAAACCTCCATTTTCATTAGGCTTATATCCCATCACAAAATCTTCGTAACTATAACTCTGATGGAATTGAACCATTTCCATTTTATCCTCATCCTTATTACCTAAGATTGAATATGCCAGGCGTTTTGCCGTATAAGTCTTACCCACACCAGGAGCACCTTGCAAGATGATATTCTTTTTATCCTCAAGCAAGGCTCTCATTCTATCATAAGTTTCTTCATCCATAAATACCTCTGAAAGGAAATCATTTTTAGAATAAGGAGTCAATTCCTTCGATTTCTGGCAAGGATTCTCTGTTCGAATAATATCCATAAGCAATTCGCTTTCCTCCTTGGTAATCTTGAATAAAGAACCATTCATATTTTTCAAGAACTCCATTTCGGCAAGTCCCGGCATATCTTTTACTGTTGCAAAATCAATTGGCGAAGCAAAGGATTCAAGCTTTTTGAAATATATATGCTTGCCATCATCTGCCGCCTTAGATACTTCTGCTATTCCCACAATTTGCTTAACCGGTGTGGCTTCATATCCCAAAATAAGATCACCAACCTTAGCCTCCTTGAAGTTTTGAAGAATCTTGCGAGGATTTCCATTTTCATTATAAAGAGAATAATCCTGTTCTTCCCCTATTTTCATCTTTGAGAAACTCCAAATCTTAGGACTTGACACAAGCCACCAATATCGTCTATCCTTGTTGACTGTACCAAGTTCTCCATCCACCATATCTGCCAGTTCTTTCACGTAACTCGGATATTGGGTTATATCCGTTAAAGTTTTTTGCACAATATTTTTCTGAGGAACTATCCATTCACCTACATGAGTCCATTTTACCTTACGAACATTATTGTGATCATCCAAACTGTCATCATAAGAATAGTCCCCTTCTACAATTCCACGACCTATGATTGTGCCTGTACCTTTCTTTGCATATATAATATCTCCAACCTGTATGGTGTGTACAAAATCCCACAAAGCCAAACTGTCATTCATGAATGATGCATCTGGCTTACCATAAGCATCTTGCAATGCCTTTCTGATATCTTCACGAGTGTTGAATAGAGATAAATCGTTCAGTTCTTCCCAACCAATACTCATTACTTCATTTTTAAGACATGTGTCCCATTTTGAAGCATTACGACCAGGTGCATACATCCATACATGAGGCTTATGCTGATTTAAAATCTCCAGCAGTTCATCATAATAATCGAACAAATCCTTATTTTCCTTCTTTTCCATTAAAAACATCTGGAGCTCTACATAAGTTTTTGCCGCCGGATTATCCATACCAAAATGCAAAGCCAGCTGTTCCAACATTTCTTTTTTATAAATTGGTACTAACAGCTCAGAGGAATACATAAAAGCTATTTTCCATTTATAAGAATGCCCCAATTCTGAAATTTCCTCTATCTCGTTCCATTTTCCCTGTTGGGCATAAAGAGCAATTTTTATGATTGCTTCTCGTACAACATCATAAGCTTCTAGAGCCGTAACTTTATGATATTTTGTATACCAAGCATACTTCTCATCACTTTTTACCAATGGACTACTTAACTTAGGACGCTTTTGATATTCATAAATACCAAATTTATAAGAACTACCACCCCAAATAGAACCAAGTTCAGAAGTCTTAGCCTCAAGCCAATAGCAGAAAGAATTGTCTTTCTTCAAATCAGTATATTGTTCCAAAGTCATATCCTTAAGACTTTCCATAGGAAAAGCCTTAAGAAAATTATTGTATAGTTGTCTTCTATCCTTCATATGCTTTATATTTTTTGACTATTTAAAATCTTAATCGGCACAAAAGTACAAAAAAATATCAGAAACCTATTCTACCAGAAGTGTTTTTGCACTAATTTAACGCAGTAGCAAAAAGCAGCACGATTTATCATGCTGCTTTTGCCATTTTCATTTTTATTTTAGTATATTCGCTTGCAGGTAATTTGCTGTTTATATTGTGGTCCTTCGTCTAATGTCACCTCCAAGACTACAACATCGCCTTTTATTGAAACTACATGATAAGTATCACTAATATCTCCATTAGAGGCATAAAGGATTATTTTGCTACCAGCAACTTCATACTTATGCGTATAGCTTGAAGATTGCCATCCATAACTTCCCAAATACCAATACCATTTATAGGTGCCATCACCTTTAAAAAGTATGCGCTCACTTTTCTCCTCGGGAACATCCTGATCCACTTTGATAAGATTTTCATCCTCCGTGTCATCATATCCCCAACCAGCAATATGAGTCGTCTGCCACATTCCTACAATATTGTTCTTAATCACTTCTGTTGATGGTACATCATCATCATCAGATGAACAAGCGGTGAAAGACGCCATTGAGAACAAAGCGAAAAGAATCGCCATAAATACAAAATATAACTTTTTCATAAACTTGCCCGTCAGCCGATAGCTCAGCTCTAATGTTGTAAATATATGTAATTGTCCTAATCTGTCATTATTTTTTATTTCTCCTCAAAATAGCTGCCCGCTTCCATCTTGCAATCCATCGCACGGCACTTGTTGTAGCGCTCTCGGGCTCTGTTTTCTCTTGCAAACATCGCCCTGGTGCCAGCCTCATCTTCCGAGAACTGCAGGTGATTGTCAATGCCCATATCCTGAGCAATGCTCTCTACATCAAGATCGTCGGTGCCGATGAAGGTAAAGGTCCAGTTCTGTTTCTTCAGCTTCTCAATGAGGTTCTTGATCATCTTCAAATCATACTCCTCGCTGCAATTCTCCTCACCATCCGTGATAATAGTTACCAACACGCTGTCATCCTCGGTGGTCAGGGCGTTGATCTTGGCGATACCCATACCGATGGCATCATAAAGAGGGGTGCCGCCACATGGGTTATAATCCCTGGATTTCAAAGGGTTGGCATGGCGGGCAGACACATTATCATAAAACAGCTTCTTGTGGGTGCTGTCGAAGGTGATGAGCGTCACACACTGCTCCATGTTCTGATGCGTCTTCTGCATTTTCTGAATCGTGGTCAGGGTCTCGTTAATGCCCATCAGTGCCTGGTGCTCGATAATACTCATGCTGCCACTCTCATCTACCACCAAAAGATTGAATACTCGTTTCATAACTTGTTTCTCCTATTTATTTTAATTGTTCAACAAAATTTTATAAGCAAGAAGAACTATTCCCTGCTTCTATTTATCCCTTTAAAGAAAGAATAGAGGGAAAAATTAAGAAAAGGTACAAAAAAAATTTGCTTGTATCGTTATTTTTTGTAATTTTGCAGAAAATAAGGAATAAGCGTATGAACAATATGAAATATCCGATAGGCATACAGAGCTTTGAGAAAATCATCACAGAAGGATATCTTTATATAGATAAGACTCAGATGATTTATGATATGGTAGAAAACGGCAAGATTTACTTTCTGAGTCGTCCCAGACGATTTGGAAAGTCACTTCTCGTATCTACTCTGGAATGCTATTTCCAAGGAAGAAAAGAACTGTTCAAGGGCTTAGCCATTGATAATCTGGAAACCGACTGGAAACAATATGCGGTATTCCACCTTGATTTCAACGGCAAGGACTTTACACAAGCAGGTCAGTTGGAGAATACGCTGATTGATTTCGTAGAATCGCAGGAAGCCATCTACGGCAAAGCTCCCTTTGCTTCCACCCTCGGCGACAGATTCATTGGCGTTCTGAGAAATGCCCACGAAAAAACAGGACTTCGCGCCGTTGTCCTTATTGATGAATACGACAAGCCTCTGCTAGACGTATTGGATTCTACACTGAAAACAACCGATGCAGATGGCAACGAGCGGCTATTGGAAGATAGGCATCGGGAAATTCTGAAAGGTTTCTACAGTGTATTCAAGGCTGCCGATAAAGACCTGCAATTCGTTCTGCTTACAGGAGTTACCAAATTTTCGCAAGTAAGCGTATTCAGCGGTTTCAACCAACCCGAAGACATCAGCCTTTCTGCCCACTTCGATACGCTTCTCGGCATCACTGAAGACGAGTTGCGCTCTACCTTTTCACAGCAAATCGCAGAAATGGCTGAGGAATATGATGTTTCAAAGGAAGAAATACTGATAAAACTGAAACGCCAGTTTGACGGCTACCATTTCAGTCGCAGGATGCGAGGCGTATATAATCCTTTCAGCATCTTGCGTGCCTTCAAGGAAATGCTCATCGACGACTATTGGTTCCAAACGGGTTCACCCAGCTATCTGGTTCGTCTGCTAGCTCATAGCGATGAAAACATCAACGAACTGGTGGGAAAATATTATCCTACCAAGGATTTCGACGACTATAAGGCAACCATAGAACGCCCTTTGCCGATGATATATCAAAGCGGATATCTGACCATCAAGGGTTGGTCAAGAAATACCAATTCCTATCTGTTGGATTTTCCGAACGATGAAGTAAGAAGGGGATTCATCAGTTTGCTGGCAGCAGATTATCTGAAGCCAAAGGTTTCACCTGACTCCTGGGTTCTACAGGTAATCGAAGCATTGGGAAAGGGAGAATGCGAAAAGTTGCATCAACTGATGGTTTCTTTCTTCGCCAGTATCCCTTATTCACAGCGAAGAAAAGATGATGAACGTGAGAAGGAGCGTTATTTCCAATATACGTTCTATCTGGTATTGAGGATGATCAGCTCCTATACCATCTTCATTGAAAAAGAACAGAGCGAAGGAAGAGTAGACTGCATCATAGAAACTCCTCTATACATATATATATTTGAGTTTAAGAGGGATGGAAGCGCAAGAGAAGCGCTCCTGCAAATCGATGATATGGGATATGCCCGGGAATATTTATCTGATAAGAGAAAGATATTCAAAATAGGATGCAGTTTCTCATCAAAAACAGGAACAATAGATGATTGGGGAAAGAACTGACTCTCTCCCCAATCGCATTTTACAAATTAGGTCAGTTCATATATTATATAAGGAGATGAAAGAAATATTGATAGTAGGCATCGGCAGCTTCTTCGGAGGCGGCATGAGATATTGGATTTCAAAGATGGTGCAATCCTGCACGGTGATTGCCTTCCCGTTCGGAACGATGGCGGTGAATGTGGCGGGATGCCTCATCATCGGATTTCTCTCGGGATTGAACTGGCGGGAAGGGGGATGGATGTCGCCATCTGCCAAACTGCTGCTCACCACGGGGTTCTGCGGAGGATTCACCACCTTCTCTACCTTCATGAACGAGGGGGCGGGATTGATGAAGGAGGAAAATTACCTCTATATGATGCTCTACCTATTCGGAAGCCTGGCACTGGGACTCGTCGCCGTACTCGCCGGACATTATCTGGCGAAGATTATCGCATAAAACACTTCAGAAAACAGAAAGAAGAAGAACCCGGATTGTCGAGAAAGAAGACCGGAGAATAGAAAGAAGAAGAACCCGGATTAGCGCATAAAATACAGAAGATAGGATTCCATCAGATGAAGAAATGATGAAAATTCTATCTTTTTTATTATTTTATATTTTCAAAATGCCTTAATTACGAAATTTATTCGTAAATTTGCAGAAAATAATCTGCACTCGACAATTTGAAAGCAAGCTTTCATTGTACTCGTTTGCTTAATTTTTGCACCAATGAATACATTAGATACAAACAATATAAAATGGAGCGAGAATGTGATCATCGCTGATGCCGATTATATCGACAAAGTGGCTTTCGACCTGACTGTCAACTTCGAGCGAATGATCAACCGACGCATCCAGCCAGCAGATATGGCTCAATGGGCAGTGTGCATTGCCCTCGACGGAGGTCTCAGAGAGGGTGAGCACGAAACGCAAGTGGTGCTTATCCACGATAAGAAATCTCTGGCGATGAAGAATTTCCGCCCTTCCAACTATGAGAAGGATCTCAACGCCCAGGCTTTCAAGGATGATAAGCTGGGAGAATTCATCTTTGCCTCTTATCCTACCGAGGAAAAGATGGTGGGAAAGGATGAATTCCTCGTAGAAGTGGCACGCACCGTATGCAACACCAAGGAGGTGAAAAGGGTGATGGTGATTCCGAACTCGGAAGATGGAGATGCCTACGACCAGCTGAGAGATATGCTTCGCAAGGTGGAGGATGATGACAAGCGCATCACGCTCTTCGCCATGCAACCCATGCCGGGAGGAAACTTCCGACAGGAGATTCTGGGGTACTCGCTGATGAATGCCCTGGGCATTTCAGCTAAGGAAATAAAATAAAAGCTGAAACGCTGAAACGCTTCTAAATAAATAAACTTATAAAATAATAAACATAATAATAAAAACAAGATTATAAATGAGTAGAGTACTTATGATTGGCGCTGGTGGCGTGGCTACCGTGGCTGCCTTCAAGATCGTCCAGAACCAGGACGTTTTCACCGAGTTTATGATTGCTAGCCGTCGCAAGGAAAAATGCGATAAGCTGGTTAAGGATATCCACGCCAAGGGCTACAAGATGGATATTCAGACGGCTGAGGTGGATGCCGACGACGTTGAGCAGTTGAAGGCTCTCTTTAATAGCTATAAGCCTGAGCTTGTCATCAACCTTGCTTTGCCTTACCAGGATCTCACCATCATGGATGCCTGTCTGGCTTGCGGTTGCAACTATATGGATACCGCTAACTATGAGCCAAAGGACGAGGCTCACTTCGAGTACTCATGGCAGTGGGCATATAAGGAAAAGTTCGAGCAGGCAGGTCTCTGCGCTATCCTCGGCTGCGGTTTCGACCCAGGTGTTTCCGGCATCTTCACCGCATACGCTGCCAAGCATCACTTCGATGAGATTGAGGTGCTCGATATCGTGGATTGCAACGCCGGAAACCATCACAAGGCTTTCGCAACCAACTTCAACCCTGAAATCAATATCCGCGAGATTACCCAGAAGGGACTCTGGTATAAGAATGGCGAATGGATCGAAACCGACCCTCTGTCTATCCACAAGCCTCTCACCTACCCTAACATCGGCCCTCGCGAGAGCTATCTGATGCACCACGAGGAGTTGGAGAGCCTGGTGAAGAACTACCCTACCATCAAGGAGGCACGCTTCTGGATGACCTTCGGTCAGCAGTATCTCACTTACCTCGACTGCATCCAGAACCTCGGTATGAGCCGCATCGACGAAATCGAGTACGAGGCTCCATTGGCAGATGGTTCCGGCAAGACAGCCAAGGTGAAAATCGTTCCATTGCAGTTCCTCAAGGCCGTATTGCCTAACCCACAGGATCTCGGCGAGAACTATGATGGCGAAACATCCATCGGTTGCCGCATCCGTGGTAAGAAGGATGGCAAGGAGCGTACCTACTACGTATATAACAACTGCAAGCACCAGGAGGCTTACAACGAAACCGGCATGCAGGGCGTAAGCTACACCACTGGTGTGCCAGCCATGATTGGTGCGATGATGTTCCTGAAGGGCATCTGGAAGAAGCCAGGCGTATGGAACGTAGAGGAGTTCGACCCAGATCCATTCATGGAGCAGTTGAACAAGCAGGGATTGCCATGGCACGAGGTGTTTGATGGCGATTTGGAAATTGATTAAACTTTAAACATGAAAAGAATATGGCAAAAGAGATAGAAGAGGGCAAACTGACCCCCAACGAGGGAAAACTGAAAGCCCTCCAGGCAGCCATGGCGAAGATTGAGAAAGACTTCGGCAAGGGCTCTATCATGAAGCTCGGCGATGAGCACGTCGAGAATATCGAGGTAATTCCTACAGGTAGTATCGCTCTCGACAATGCATTGGGCGTAGGCGGTTATCCAAGGGGACGTATCATCGAGATCTATGGTCCTGAATCTTCTGGTAAGACAACATTGGCCATCCATGCCATCGCAGAGGCTCAGAAGGCTGGCGGTATTGCTGCCTTCATCGATGCCGAGCATGCTTTCGACCGCTTCTATGCTGCCAAGCTGGGCGTGGATGTGGATAACCTGTGGATTTCACAGCCAGACAATGGTGAGCAGGCATTGCAGATTGCCGATCAGCTGATCAGCTCAGCTGCCGTAGATATCGTGGTAGTTGACTCTGTAGCTGCCCTGACACCTAAGAAGGAAATCGAGGGCGACATGGGCGATAACGTGGTAGGTCTTCAGGCACGATTGATGAGCCAGGCACTCCGCAAGCTCACTTCTACCATCAGCAAGACCAATACTACCTGCATCTTCATCAACCAGTTGCGCGAGAAGATCGGTGTGATGTTCGGCAACCCTGAGACAACTACCGGTGGTAACGCCTTGAAGTTCTATGCATCAGTTCGCCTGGACATCCGCAAGGCAACAGCCATCAAGGACGGCGAGGATGTGGTAGGTAATCTGGTTCGCGTGAAGGTAGTGAAGAACAAGGTGGCTCCTCCTTTCCGCAAGGCGGAGTTCGACATCATGTTCGGCGAAGGTATCAGCCGTGCCGGCGAGGTATTCGGTTTGGCAGTAGCCAACGGCATCATCGACAAGAGCGGCAGCTGGTACAGCTACGGCGGTTCAAAGCTCGGACAGGGTGCAGATGCCTGCAAGGCATTGCTCAAGGATAATCCTGAGCTTCTCGACGAGCTGGAGGCAAAGGTTCGTGAAGCACTCGCTGCCAAGGATCAGAAATAAAACTCAGATAAGGTAGGTTACACCTTATTATATATAGGGACATTATCTGGAAGAAAGAGTTCCCTAAAAACGAAATAGGAATCAAGATATGAGGAATGCGACATTTTATCGCTTCTTTTATCTTGATTCCTTTTATTTTGTCAGTACCTGACTGACAGCTTGTCAGCCGAAATCAGGAAAACACTGAAAACAAACAGCCAAATCCAGAAAAAAAATTCATTGGCACACGCTTTGTTAATTAGAAAGCGTGAACACTGAGTTCAGGAGGTTCCCGATAGATGCATATCTTCGGCAGACTTCCCCGAAGGCAGCGATTCATGAGATAAATAACATATTAATAACGAAAAAATAAAAAAAAGATATAATCATGGGAAAAGTAATTGGAATTGACTTGGGTACCACAAACAGTTGTGTTGCCGTTTTCGAAGGTAGCGAACCAGTTGTAATCGCTAACAGTGAAGGTAAGCGTACTACTCCATCAGTAGTAGGTTTCGTTAAGGATGGTGACCGCAAGGTAGGTGATCCTGCTAAGCGTCAGGCCATCACAAACCCAAAGAACACCGTATATTCTATCAAGCGTTTCATGGGTGAGACATACGCTCAGAGCCAGAAGGAAGCTGAGGCAATGCCTTACACAGTAGTAAACGAGGGTGGTTATCCACGTGTTGAAATCGAGGGTCGTAAATATACTCCACAGGAGATTTCTGCAATGGTTCTCCAGAAGATGAAGAAGACTGCAGAGGATTATCTCGGACAGGAGGTTACAGATGCAGTAATCACAGTTCCTGCTTACTTCTCTGACTCTCAGCGTCAGGCAACTAAGGAGGCTGGTCAGATTGCAGGTTTGAACGTTCAGCGTATCGTTAATGAGCCTACAGCCGCAGCTTTGGCTTACGGTGTTGACAAGGCTAACAAGGATATGAAGATTGCCGTATTCGACCTGGGTGGTGGTACATTCGATATCTCTATCTTGGAGTTCGGTGGCGGTGTATTCGAGGTACTTTCTACCAATGGTGATACTCACCTGGGTGGTGATGACTTCGACCAGGTAATCATCAACTGGTTGGCTGATGGCTTCAAGGCAGAGGAAGGCGTAGATCTCCGCAAGGATCCTATGGCTATGCAGCGTTTGAAGGAGGCAGCTGAGAAGGCTAAGATTGAGTTGTCAAGCTCTACATCTACCGAAATCAACTTGCCATACATCACAGCCGTTGACGGTATGCCAAAGCACTTGGTTAAGACTTTGACCCGTGCACAGTTCGAGCAGTTGGCTCACAACCTGATTCAGGCTTGTCTTGTACCTTGCCAGAATGCCGTTCGTGACGCTAAGCTCTCTACATCAGATATCGACGAGGTTATCCTGGTAGGTGGTTCAAGCCGTATCCCAGCCGTTCAGACCTTGGTTAAGAACTACTTCGGCAAGGAGCCTTCTAAGGGTGTAAACCCTGATGAGGTAGTAGCAGTAGGTGCAGCTATCCAGGGTGCCATCCTGAACAAGGAAGAGGGTGTTGGCGACATCGTATTGCTCGACGTTACTCCATTGACTCTCGGTATCGAGACCATGGGTGGTGTAATGACCAAGCTCATCGATGCTAACTCTACCATCCCTTGCAAGAAGAGCGAGGTATTCTCTACAGCAGCTGATAACCAGACAGAGGTTACCATCCACGTATTGCAGGGTGAGCGCCCAATGGCAGCTCAGAACAAGAGCATCGGTCAGTTCAACCTGACAGGTATCGCTCCAGCTCGTCGTGGTGTTCCTCAGATTGAGGTTACCTTCGATATCGATGCCAACGGTATCTTGAACGTATCAGCTAAGGATAAGGCTACAGGCAAGGAGCAGAGCATCCGCATCGAGGCTTCATCTGGCTTGAGCGAGGACGAGATCAACCGCATGAAGGCTGAGGCAGAGCAGAACGCTGCAGCTGATAAGGCTGAGCGCGAGAAGATCGACAAGATGAACCAGGCAGACAGCATGATCTTCACCACCGAGAACTTCCTGAAGGATAACGGTGATAAGATTCCTGCAGACAAGAAGCCAGGCATCGAGCAGGCATTGCAGCAGTTGAAGGATGCTCACAAGGCAGGTGATGTTGCAGCCATCGATTCAGCTATCAACAACTTGAACACCGTAATGCAGGCAGCTTCTCAGCAGATGTACCAGGGCGGCCAGCAGGCAGGTCCTCAGGGTGCACAGGGCGGCCAGCAGGCACAGCAGGGTGCTAACGATGGCGCTCAGGATGTTCAGGATGCAGACTTCGAGGAGGTTAAGTAATCTCTCTCATCATAGAGAAGTTATTAGATTAGCATAAAGATCAAAGGCGTGTAAGACTCTGAAAATGAGTTTTACACGCCTTTTTTCGTGTCTTTATGTTTTTTTATATATCTGCTTATCGCTTTATCGCAGAAAAATATGTATATTTGCAGGTTATGAAGGGGCGGAAGTTCCAGCAAGAGAAGAAAAAGACAAGTTCTAGTAAAAGAAGGAAAGGAAACGGGATATGGCAAAGAAAAGACCGCAGGTAGCACTGGTTTATGATTTTGACGGGACATTATCTCCCGGCAACATGCAGGAGTTCGGATTCATCCAGGCAACCGGAAAGACGAAGGAGGAATTCTGGGAAAAAAACCGGAAGCTTGCCGTGGGCAAGGATGCCAACGGCATTCTTACCTATATGTACATGATGCTGGATGAAGCAAAGAAGAACCATATCTCGCTCACCCGCGAATCCTTTCAGAGCTTCGGCAGGAATGTGGAGCTCTTCCGTGGCGTAAGGCAATGGTTCTCGTTCATCAACGAATATGGTGCAAGCATCGGCCTTGATATCAAGCACTACATCAACTCCTCGGGATTGAAGGAGATGATAGAGGGCACACCCATCGCTCAGGAATTCGAGAACATCTATGCCTGCTCGTTTCTCTATAATGAGGATGGCATCGCCTACTGGCCAGCCGTAGCCGTGGATTATACCACGAAGACGCAGTTTCTCTTCAAGATCAACAAGGGCATCCGTCAGGTGAGCGACAACAGCAGGGTGAACCAGTATATTCCTGATAACAAGCGCCCTATCCCTTTTCCGCGAATGATTTATTTCGGGGATGGAGAAACCGATGTGCCCTGCATGAAGATGGTGAAGGAGCACGGCGGCCATTCCATTGCCGTATATGATACGCCCCAGAAGGAGGCGATGGCGTGCCAGCTGGTGAAGGAGGGACGCGTGAACTTCATGTGTACGGCAAACTACAGCAAGGGTAGCGTGATGAACATCATCGTGAAGCGAATTCTGGATAAGATCAAGGCGGATTTCGAATTCGACAGATTGATAGAGGTGAACCAGAAGAAGGCGTGGAAGTAGAGGCGGAAATATAGGTGAAACGCTGAAACACTGAAACGCCGAAACGCAGGAAAAAAAAGAAAGAAATATAATATTAATAAATAATTAATGGGAAGAAACAAATACTCAGCAGGAGAAATCAAGGAAATCGGAAAGTTGCTGCGCCTGAAGAATGCCGGCAACCGTTTGCAACAGAAATTGATACGCCACGACCTTCGCGTGGATTATGAATTCAACATCTCTGACTTCAATGAGCCGGGCAAGGCTTTCGGCGAGGAGGAACTGCAGGATGCCATCAAGCGTGGTGCTATCCAGATTCTCGACGATGCCACCATCGAAGCCATGAAGGCGAAACGTGCAAGAGACAAGGCACGTGATGAGGCAGAGAAGCAGAAGGATGCCATCGCCAGCGGTGAGCAAACCGACTGGCAGGAGGCAATGAAGCAGTGGAACGAATGGGAAAGTTCTAAAGAAAAATAAATGTTAGAATCGAATTCCGAAGGAAATTCCGAGATAATGAATTCCGAAAGAAATTCCGAGGATTTATTGAATTATAAATAAGATAGAAACAAAAAAGAAATATGGCTAAAGTATTGATCAAGACTTCAGAGGGCGACATCAAGGTGCGCCTCTATGACGAGACTCCTCAACATCGTGACAACTTCTTGAAGTTAGCAAAGGAGGGATATTTCGATGGCACACTCTTCCACCGTGTCATCAAGGATTTCATGATCCAGGGCGGCGACCCTGACAGCAAGGGCGCTCCAAAGGGCAAGATGCTGGGCACGGGCGGACCTGATTACACCATCCCTGCCGAGTTTGTTTATCCACAGCTCTTCCACAAGCGCGGTGCCTTGAGCGCTGCCCGTCTGGGCGACGAGGTGAACCCTGAGCGTGAGAGCAGCGGCAGCCAATTCTATATCGTCTGGGGAAAGACCTACAAGCAGAACGAGCTGAAGCAGATGGAGAAGCAGATGGGCATGCAGATGGAGCAGAACATCTTCAACCAGCTTGCCAAGGAGCACCATGATGAGATTATGAACTTCCGACGCAACCGCGACCGCGAGGGCTTGATGAAGCTGCAGGATGAACTGGTGGATGAAACCAAGAAACGCTGCAAGGAGCAGGGTTACCCTAAGTTTACCGAGGAGCAGCAGAAGGCTTACACCGAGGTGGGCGGCACCCCATTCCTCGACAACCAGTACACCGTTTTCGGCGAAGTAGAGGAAGGCCTTGACGTAATAGAGAAGATTCAGAACTGCGAGACACTTCGTGGCGACCGTCCGAAAGAGGATATCTCTATGGAGATCTCTATCATAGAGGAATAAAACAATAAATATGAGGGTGCGCCATAGACTTATGAAACACCCTCATATTTATTAAGTATCAGCAACTATTCATTCGTATTAAATAAAAACAAACAAATCAAAATGAAAAAGATTCATGGAAAAATGATGAAGAGCATCACGGCCAGGAGCCTGATGATGCTCATGGCGCTGGCAGGTTCTAGCTACTGCCATGCCCTGCAAGCCACTCCTGCAAAGGCACAAGAGGCCATACAGCAAGCCACCATCGTGGTAAGCAATCCAACTTCCACACTCCGCACGGAACTCATCTCTCTCAGCATGAGCGAGGTGAAGGCGAAGCTGGGCAATGCCACCCCCAAGAAGGGCGAAGCTTATATCGTGAAGAACAAGCGAGGACAGCAGATAGGCTCGCAGATTACCCACGATGATCTTCTGCTCATAGATGCCAGCGTGCGCCCTCACGGTTCTGCCACTTACTACGTGAGCATCGGCAAGCCTTACCAGCAGAAGGTTTATGCCACCGGCGCTCTCTATAAGATAAGAAAGGATGATATCGCATGGGAGAACGACCGATGTGCCTACCGCGTATATGGCCCTGCCCTTCAGAAGACCGGCGAGCGCTCCTTCGGCACCGACATCTGGGTGAAGAACACTCCTGATACCGTGGTTTACGAGCGATACGTAAAGGATATGAACGGAAATATCAAGGGCGATAAGATGGATGCCAAGGTGAGAGCCTTGCAGAAGCAGGAGAAGGTAGAGAAGAATACAGCAAAGGCAGCTGCTCTTGCCAAGCAAATCAAGGCTCTTCAGGCAGAATCACGAGAGACGGACATCCTCACCTCCTTCCATCTCGACCATGGCAACGGATTGGATCCTTATCGTGTGGGTGCTACCCTGGGATTGGGTGCACCAAGCCTGATGGTGGGCAAGAACCAGGTGCTGCCTTACTGCTACAAGGATTACAGGATATTGGATAACGGTCCGCTCCGCTTCACCGTAGAACTGACTTACAACCCATCTGCCGTAGGCGATATGAAGAACGTGGTGGAGCACCGCATCATCTCGCTCGACAAGGGCAGCAACTTCAACAAGATGACCGTATGGTATGACGGCTTGACCACTCCTACCGATTTCGCCACTGGTTTCCCAATCCACGAGGAGGATACGGAGATGAAGACCTTCGCCAAGGATTACGTAAGCTATGCCGACCCTACGGATAACATCGAGGTGAACAATTCCCAGGTATATGTGGGCATACTCTTCCCAGAAGGCATCGACCACACCTACTACCAGCTCTTCGATAAGAAGCACGATGGTGCCACCGGTCATGCTCTCGGCTTGAAGCGAGGCTTGAAGAACCAGGAGAAGTACAGCTATTACTTCGGTGCTGCATGGAGCAAATATGATGTAAGGAGCTATGCCGAATGGCAGATTCGCATCAAAGATTACCTGGATGCATTGAAGAATCCTCTCCAGGTTGAGATAAAATAGAAACTTCGAATACTTTTTTTTAACTCACTAGGAAATATTGGTCTCTTCACGGTGTAAATGTTTGTAATCCACGAAGAAAGTTATGTTCCGCAGTGCTGAACTTAAGTTCAACACTGCGGAATACAAGTTCAGCACTGCTGAATATAGTTTTTAATTAAGAATATAAGAAATACTCATTCTTCTAAAAATCTTAAATCTTATAGTGCAATCAATCTTACTTCGTCATCTCGAAGCCCATGCGCACGCCATCGTAGTTATCCACAATGCTGCTCACGGCACTCATCGTAGTGCTGCCGGTAAGATTCAGCTTGCTCAGGGTCTTGACCAGGGTGAGCAGCTTCTTCTGCTCGAAGAGCAGGCTGATGCCATTGGTGGTGCGGGTGGCAAAACCCGAAGCACTCAGCAGCAAGCCCTTCAGCTGGATGGCATGCGTCTTCTCATCGAAGGTATAGGTGCCGTTCCATGACTTGCCGTCGATCTTGGCAGCAAAGGTGCCATCGGTCTTGAAGGTAAAGTAGGTATTGCTCTTGCTGAAGCCGAACTTATTGTAGTACGTGCTCAGATTCTCCTCAATCTTGCTGGCAGCAATCTCGCCGCCAGCCTTTGCCAGCAGGTTCTCTGAGGTGAAGGCGCAACCCGGCTTGCTGTACTTCCAGGTATGGGCACAGAGATCTGCCTGCGAGAAGGTGGCAGAACCTATCACATTGTTCAGAATGCCACTGATGATGCTGCTGCCGGTAGAGCTGCTGCTGGTAGTAGTTTTCTTCTTCGATGTCTTTTTAGTTGTTTTCTTCACAGGCATCAACTCTGAAAGTGAAGCCTCCTGAACAGCTTCATTCATTGCGCATACATTGCTGCCGGAAGTGCTGGCAAGCACCAGGGCAGCCATCAAAAATACCTTTTTCATTTTTTACTTTCTATTTATTATAATTGTAACTATCGTTTCAAAAAATGCTTTTTTCATCATTATTTGTTATTTTCTTAGACGAAAGAGGCATCAAAAGGTTCAAAATATCGTTCAGAAAAGACATAAATGTTTCATTTTTTTGACATACATCAAAAAAGAACGATTATTAGCATAGATTTCTCAAAAAGTTTACCCGAATATGATAAGAAAACCCTATCTTTGCACCGTTAACAAATCACAATAGGTTATGAATGATTTAATTAAGGTCAACACAATGAGTGAGAATATGGCATTGAACAAGTGCCAGGAGATTCTCAACGATCGCCGTGAGGCTCTTGCTTCAAAGGCAAAGAAGAATGACTAAGGGTAACTTTCGCAAGAGAGTGCTCTTGAGAAAATTTACGTAAGAGAGAAAGGAAATTACGTAAAAAGATTATTTTCAGAATGACTCTTTGATACCACAAAGAGAAAAAAAGGCAAAAAGTCCCGTTGGCGAGTAAAATCGTTCAACGGGACTTTTTGGATTTCTATGCTGATCGGAATGATATCCCAGCGGGGGGATATTATTCCTGGCTCTTCTCAGCCTTCATGATTACCTCGACATGGTTGCCGCTCTTCATGAGTACATTCTTGAGGAAGTCGGAAACCTGTTCGCCACGGAGGTTCTTCACAAACTCCTTATAGCCGGTATAGTTATCGAAACCGATACCTGTATAGTTGGCAATAACGCCAAGCCAGTAGGCATTGTTCTTCTCATCCACACCTGCCTGCTTCAGGAGAATCTCCTTCACCTTCTGCAAGTCGGCAGCATCTACCTGCTTCTCTACCTCTTCCACACCCTTGAAGAAATAGGTGATGGCGGTATCAGCCTTCTCCGGATTCAAGCCGGCATTGGCGGTAATGCTGATGGCTGCCTTGTCGTCGAAATCGCGGAGCATGCCGAAGGTGGCTCCTGCATGGTAAGCTGCACTCAACTGCTCACGGATGGTGCGCAGATACTGCATCTCCAGCAGTCGGGAGGTTACATCTGCCAGTACCATATTCTGCATAGAGAATGGCAACTTGGTGCTCCATATCTCTGATGCCTGGGTTTGAGGATTAGACATCGCCTTGGTAAAGTTGTTCTTCACCTCGCCCTTGGCGTATGGAATCTCCTTGTTCTTCAGCTTGAAGCCATTGTTTGGCAAGCTGGCGATATACTGCTCAATGAGTGGGAGGAGAGTCTTCTCATCGTAGTTGCCCACGAAGTAGAAGGTGAAGTCCTTGGCATTGCCGTAATACTCCTTGGCAAGCGCCATCAGGCGATCGTAGTTGATGGCGTTGATCTCATCAGAAGATGGAATGCGGCCAATCTTGCTGCCCAGGTAAAGGGTGCTCTGCAATGAATCCTGATATACCATGTTAGGATTGTTGCTCTGGTTGGCAAGAACAGTGGCAAAGGTATTCTGAAGATTCTTGAACGACTTCTCATCCTTGCTCAATGCTGTCATCTTGAGATAGATGAGCTGCATCAGGGTCTCAATGTCCTTAGGAGTAGAATTACCCGAGAGGCCATGGCTGTAAGGCTTGATGGAGAAGCCTACACCTGCCTGCTTGCCTGCGAGCGCCTTTTCAAGCTCGGTGCTTGAGAAATCGCCCAAACCGCTGGCACCCCAAGCCTCGCTCATCAGCATGATGCTAGGGTAATCGCTCTTCTCGAGAGCTGAGTAACCCACCTTGGCATTGGCAGAGAAGAGAATCTCATTATCCTTGAAATCGGTCTTCTTCAATACCACCTTGGCACCGTTGGAAAGGGTAAGCTGCTTGTAACCCAGCTGCTTGTTCTCTACGGTCTTCTTGATCTTGCCTGGCTTAGGCAACTGAGCCATCAATGGCTCCTGCTTCACGTTGTCCACGTATGCCTCCAGCTTCTCTGAGCGCACCTGCTTCACGATATCGGCAAGCTCCTTCTCGGTAGGATAAACGGCACCCTCTGCTTCGCGCATCAGCACCATCGATACCAGGTTGGTATCGCTCTGACAAACCAGCTGCTTGGCATAGGCATTGATGGCCTCCAATGGCAGCTGAGGTACTAGCATCTTGTAGAACTGACTCTCGTCCTCTACCGATGGGATTGGCTCGTTGGAGATGAAGTTATCCACATACTGGGTGGTAAACTGCTCGTTCTTCATCTTATCCTTGTTGGCAAGCGTCTTATCTACCTGGCTCAGGAACTCCTCCTTGGCACGCTGATACTCAGTGGCGGTGAATCCGAAGTCGTGCATGCGCTTTGCCTCGCGCAATACGGCTGCATAAGCCTCCTTTACCTTACCTGGCTTTGCCACACCGATAAGACTGAAGGCACCCTTGGTAGAAGAGAGCAGGAAGTCGCCGTCGTCGGCACCTGCCTGAAGGAATGGGCAGTCAGCTTCCTGGGCAATCTCGGCATAGCGTGCACCCAGCATAGAGGTAACCACATTGTCCATGTATCCCTTCATGAGATAGCTCATGTCGCCCTTCATCGCATTAGGGATGGCAGGATGCTTCATGAAGATATTGAAGATATCATACTGCTGCTCCTTGTCCTTGTCGATTACGTAGATGGCTGTATCATTATCGGCAACTTCCACCGGCTCAATCTTGGCGGCATTGGCAGGCACCTTGATGCCCGAGAAGAGCTCCTTGATCTTGTTCTCGATATGGTTGACATCTACATCACCCACGATGATGATTGCCTGATTGTCTGGGCGATACCACTTGCGGTAGTAAGCACGCAGGGTTTCCGGCTTGCAGCCGTCGATGACGCTCATCAATCCGATAGGGAAACGGTAGCCATACTTGTTGTTCTGATAAAGCTTTGGCAAAGAGCGCTCTATCATGCGCTGCTGACCCACGATGCGCATACGGTACTCATTGTGTACCACGTCGCGCTCGTCATTGATGGCTTCCTCGGTAAGAGAGATGCCATTGCTCCAATCCTTGAGGATGAGCATGCATGAATCTACGGCTGTAGGGCGGGTAGTAGGTACATCGGTGAAGTAATATACGGTTTTCTCTACGCTGGTATAGGCATTGAGATTTCTACCATACTCCACGCCGATGCTCTGCAGGTAATCCTGGAGAGAGTTACCCTTGAAGTGATCGGTACCGTTGAAGGCGAGGTGCTCGAGGAGGTGAGCCAAACCGCGCTGATCATCGTTCTCATTGATAGAACCCACTTTCTGGGCAATGTAGAAGCTGGCTACATGCTCAGGATAACTGTTGTGACGAATGTAGTAAGTCAATCCATTGTCGAGATGACCAATCTTCACATTCTTATCCACAGGAATGGCTGGCATCTGTGCCATCGCACTTCCCACGGATAAACACAGCAGAAACGCTGCAAAAATCTTTCTTAGTTTCATCTGCTATTGATTTATAAATTACTTGTTTCCAATATTCCGCTTGCAAAATTACACAAAATAAAAAAGATTTGCAAGCATTTGGGAGATTATCTTCCCCAATACCTGCAAATCTTAACGTAAAACTAACATTGGAAGCTCTTCATCCACGAACCGCGGTAAAGTCGGATGAGGAAAAGCGTGCCTCTGAGGGTAAGCTCCGTAGCCATCGCAATCCAGACACCCTCCAAGCCATAGCTCTTGGAAAGGGCGTAAGCCAGGGTGAGGCGCACCAACCACATGGTACCCAGATTGATGGCGGCTGGCTTCCGGGTATCACCCGCTCCCACGCAGACACAATAGGTTACAATGCTCGCTGCAAAGAAAGGCTCGGCAAAGGCCTCGATGCGAAGGCAGGTAGTGCCCAGCTCGCGGATGCTCTCCACCGGCGAGAGCACACCTATCATCTCGGGGGCAAAGACATACATCACCACTCCCATCAATGCCATCACGCACATGCCCAATCCCACCGTCATATAGGCGAAATTGCGGCAGAGATCGGTACGCCCGGCACCATGCGTCTGACCCACCAGGGTGGTGGCGGCATCCCCGATACCATAACCCGGCATATAGCAGAGGCTCTCGGCGGTGATGGCAAACGAGTGGGCAGCAATGGCGATATTGCCCAATGGTGCCACAATCATGGTGCTCACGATCTGCGCACCGCTCATCAGGACATTCTGTATGGCTATCGGGATGCTGATCTTGCAGGCATGGTGCAGGTATTCCTTCACCCATCGGAAAGGTTCCTTGTCCTGACGCAGATTGAGTATCCGGTTACGGCATGCCGTGAGGTAGAGATTGGGCAGCGAGATGCAGATATAGGCAAGCGCCGTGCCGCAGGCAGCTCCCACCACGCCCATCTTCATGACGTAGATGAAGAGGTAATTGAACACCACATCGCAGATGCATATCAGCACCGCCATCACACTCGGGGTATGCATGTTGCCTGCCGACTTGAGCATCATCTCAGAGACATGATACAGGAATACGAAGGGCAACGCCAAACCGTATATCAGAAAATACCGTGAGGAATTGCCCGCAATATCAGCACCGCCACCCAGCCAATAAGGCAGATGGGAATGCACTCCTACACATGCCAGGGTAACACAAAGGCTGAACACCAAACCGCATATCAGGGCATGGCGGAATACCTGACGAGCCTTCACGAAATCGTTGGCTCCGATGAAATGAGCCACCTGCACCGAGAAACCGGTAGCTGCCGCACTGAGCAAACTGCCAATGAGCCAGTTGGTTGACTCGATAAGTCCGATGCTTGCCGAAGCCTCAGCACCCAGATGTCCCACCATGGATGCATCGATGAAGAACATCATCACGGTGGAAATCTGCGCCAGCATGGAGGGAATACTCAACCCCACGATGAGATTGAGTTTCTCGCTGCGAGCCATCGCCCTACCCTCGCGTATCGACTCCATCAGATAATCTGTCTTATTCTTGAATAACATATTTATTCTCTTATTAATTGCGTTAACGAAAAAAATGGCGACTCCGAGAAGGAATCGCCACCTTTTATTTAATCTTATAAATTTCGTACCTTTGTTTTTCCCAAAACTTAACTTCCGCAGAGCGGAACAGTACTGTTTTTTGTCGTCACTGAATAAACAATCTTATTCTTACCTTAACTAACACCTGTCGTCCTTGAATAAACAATCTTTTCTAACTACCTTAACTAAAACCAATAAACCAATGAACAACAATCTTAACTTTACCTAACAACTAAACCTAATAAAATCTATTACCTAACTAAAAACCTAAAACTTATTTTTTCTGATGCAAAGGTACAACTATTTTCTGGAACTGCAATACTTTTACCCGAAAAAATGCAGAAAACTAACATTTTTTTAATATCGACAACATTTTGTGCGCGAACACGAACACTTGTTAACACATCAAAAAGGTATGTTAACACAAAGCGTTCCTAAGAATGCCATCAGACGGCAATCCTAGGAACGCTCCTATTCTATCACCTATATATAATAAGGTGTAAATCCCCCAAAAATTCTACTCTGTAATCCATTCTCCCTTGAGTGCCTGGGCAGCAGCTCTAGAACCCGGTATTACCTGACCCGGACGATAGTAGCTGTCGAGCACTATCTCGAAGCGAAGCATGGAATAGGCAGGGATTACGCTACTCGAACTCTGGGTAGAACCATAAGCCAGCTGATATGGGATATACACCAGCCAATGATCGCCGATGTGCATATTGAGCACGGCTGTGGTAAAACCATCTATCCAGCCACTCGCCAAATTGGTTGTAACCTGAGCAGTAGCCTTGTCGTAGGTACCCTCGAAGGTCTTATCGAATACATAACCTGCAGGATAAGTATCAGTGCCCAGCAATCTGCCCAAATAGCTCACCTTCACAGAATCGGTGTACATAGGGCATCCGCTGCCCTTGCCCTTATCCAAGACATGAACTACGATGTAATCAGCATCCTTGTAAGTCAAAGGCACAGCATTACCATTAGCATCCTTGTTAGGTGTCTGGTTTTGCAGCGACCATTTGAGTAGTACCTTCCATTCATCGCTGCCGTTGGCTTTCTGCTGACGGGCATAAGCCAAAGTATCTTCAAAAGCCTGCTCGTTGCGCTCCTGCCAGTTGGCATACTCATCTACGGTGTTATCATCCTCGCTGCATGATGACAGGGCGAACACTGCCATCATGAGCAAGAAGAGATATTTAGAAATTCTTAATTTCATTACCAAGTTTCTTTAATACACTGGTGATACTTACGCGATCCTCGATGATGCCACGAAGGTCAGAGATAGCTACGCGCTCCTGCTCCATGGTATCACGATAACGCAAAGTTACCTTGTGATCCTTAGGTGTCTCGTGGTCAACGGTGATACAGAATGGAGTACCGATGGCATCCTGGCGGCGGTAACGCTTACCGATGGAATCCTTAGGATCGCCATAGTGGGTATTGAAGTGGAACTTCAACTCATCCACAATCTCGTGAGCCAACTCTGGCAGGCCATCCTTCTTATCCAATGGGAACACGGCACACTTCACTGGTGCCAATGCCTCTGGCAGGCGCAAAACAACACGTGTCTCACCATTCTCCAACTTCTCCTCGCAGTAAGAGTGGCACATCACGCTGAGGAACATACGGTCAACACCGATAGAGGTCTCTACATCGTAAGGCACATAGCTCTCGTTCTTCTCAGGATCGAAGTACTTGATAGATCGGCCGCTGTACTTCTCGTGCTGAGAAAGGTCGAAATTGGTACGACTGTGGATACCCTCTACCTCCTTGAAGCCGAATGGCATCTTGAACTCGATGTCGGTAGCAGCGTTGGCATAGTGAGCCAGCTTCTCGTGGTCGTGGTAACGGTAGTTCTCGTTGCCCATGCCCAGTGCCTCATGCCAAGCAAGGCGAACCTTCTTCCAATACTCAAACCACTTCATCTCTGTACCTGGCTGGCAGAAGAACTGCATCTCCATCTGCTCGAACTCACGCATACGGAATACGAACTGGCGGGCAACTACCTCGTTGCGGAATGCCTTACCAATCTGGCAGATACCGAATGGCAACTTCATACGACCGGTCTTCTGTACACTCAGGTAATCTACGAAGATACCCTGAGCTGTCTCAGGACGGAGATAAACCTTGCTTGTAGCATCGCTGGCAGCACCCATCTGGGTAGAGAACATCAGGTTGAACTGACGAACGTCTGTCCAGTTCTTGGTACCGCTGATAGGGCAAACGATACCCTCATCCTCGATAATCTGCTTCAGCATCTCCAGGTTAGGTCCCTGCATTGCCTCAGTATAGCGGGCATGGAGATCATCAAACTTCTTCTGGTTCTCCAGTACACGAGGGTTGGTAGCACGGAACTGAGCCTCATCGAAGCTATCGCCGAAGCGCTTCTGAGCCTTGGCAATCTCCTTGGCAATCTTCTCCTCATACTTAGCCATGTGATCCTCGATGAGCACATCGGCACGATAACGCTTCTTGGAATCACGGTTATCGATCAATGGGTCGTTGAAGGCATCCACATGACCGGAAGCCTTCCATACGGTAGGGTGCATGAAGATAGCTGCATCGAGACCTACAATGTTCTCGTGCAACAATACCATACTCTGCCACCAGTACTGCTTGATATTATTCTTGAGCTCAACACCATTCTGACCATAGTCGTAAACGGCAGCCAAGCCATCATAAATTTCACTACTAGGGAACACAAAGCCATATTCCTTGCAATGGCTTACAATTTTCTTAAAAACATCTTCCTGTGCCATGATTAAATCTTATTTTTTTCAAATTTTCGGCAAAGATACTCTTTTTTCTCGAAAAATTGTTGTATTTTTGCCATAAATTAATAAAATAAGTATTAAAAGCTATATATGAGCGACGAAATTAAAGATAAAAACGAAATAAATGAGGAAAATACGCCTCAGGAACACTCCGACTACAAGCCGGTGAACCGTTTTGATGCTTCTGCCGTACATCACCTCAGCGGAATGTATCAGAACTGGTTCCTCGACTATGCATCGTATGTGATCCTGGAGCGTGCCGTGCCTCATATCGAAGACGGATTGAAACCCGTACAGCGACGCATCCTCCACTCCATGAAGCGTATGGATGACGGAAGATACAACAAGGTGGCTAACATCGTGGGACATACGATGCAGTTCCACCCTCACGGAGATGCATCCATAGGAGATGCACTCGTGCAGATGGGACAGAAAGACCTGCTCATCGACACACAGGGTAACTGGGGAAACATACTCACCGGCGACCGTGCAGCCGCTCCCCGATACATCGAGGCACGACTCTCGAAATTTGCCCTGGATGTGGTATTCAACCCTAAAACCACCGACTGGCAACTCTCCTACGATGGCAGAAACAAGGAACCTATCACCCTGCCAGCCAAATTTCCGCTGCTCCTGGCACAAGGTGCCGAGGGTATCGCCGTGGGTTTGAGCAGCAAGGTACTGCCGCATAACTTCAACGACCTCTGCGATGCTGCCATCCACTACCTCAAGGGAGAACCCTTCCAGCTCTATCCGGATTTCCCTACTGGAGGCGCCATCGACGTAAGCAAATACAACGACGGACAGCGAGGAGGCGTACTGAAGGTAAGAGCCAAGATAGACAAGCTCGACAACAAGACACTCGTAATCAGCGAGATACCATTCAGCAAAACCACCGGAAGCCTCATCGACTCCATCACCAAGGCGGTGGAAAAGGGAAAGATCAAGGCAAGAAAGGTGGATGATGTCACATCAGCCAACGTGGAAATCCTCGTGCATCTGGCACCAGGCACTTCTTCGGACAAGACGATGGATGCCCTCTATGCCTTCAGCGACTGCGAAATCAACATATCGCCCAACTGCTGCGTCATCGAGGACAACAAGCCGAAGTTCCTCACCGTAAGCGATGTGCTCAGACATAGCGTTGACCGCACCATGGGATTGCTCCGACGCGAACTGATGATCCGAAAGGGCGAGCTGGAAGAGCAGCTCTTCTTCTCCTCGCTCGAACGCATCTTCATAGAGGAGCGCATCTACAAGGAGCGCAAGTTCGAGCAGAGCAAGAGTCAGGACGAGGTTGTGGCATTCATCTACTCCAAGCTGGAGCCGTTCAAGGATCAGATCTTCACCGCCAATATCGACGGCAAGGGAAACGTGGAATACTCCTTCCACCGAGACATCACACGCGACGACATCCTCAAGCTCCTGGAAATCAAGATGCAGCGAATCCTGAAATATAATAAGGATAAGGCGGATGACCTCCTGCTGAAGATCAAGGCAGAACTGGCTGAAATAGAAAACGACCTCGCCCACATGACCGATGTCACCATCAACTGGTTTGAGTATCTCAAGGGCAAGTACGGAAAGATGCATCCTAGAAAAACCGAAATCAGGAACTTCGATACCATCGAGGTAACCAAGGTGGTGGAAGCCAACCAGAAGCTCTACATCAACCGACAGGAAGGTTTCGTAGGTACAGGCTTGAAGAAGGATGAATTCGTATGCAACTGCTCTGATCTCGACGACATCATCATCTTCTACAAGGATGGAAAATTCAAGGTAACCAAGGTTGCCGACAAGATATTCGTGGGTAAGAACATCCTCCACGTACAGGTGTTCAAGAAGAACGACAAGCGAACCATCTACAACTGCGTATATCGTGACGGCAAGCAGGGTGACTACTTCATCAAGCGATTCAACGTAACCGCCATGACACGCGACAAGCTCTACGATATCACCCAGGGCACACCGGGAAGCCGCATCATCTACTTCACCGCCAACCCTAACGGCGAGGCGGAAATCATCAAGGTGACGATGGAACCTGATCTGAGCAAGAAACGCCAGAGCATCTTCCTGGAGAAAGATTTCTCTGAAATCCTCATCAAGGGACGTGCTGCCAAGGGCAACCTGCTCACCAAGCGAACCATCCGCCGCATCGGATTGAAGAGCCACGGACACAGTACCCTGGGAGGAAGAAAGGTGTGGTTCGACCTGGATGTAAACCGCATCAACTATGATGAGAACGGCAGATTCCTGGGAGAATTCAACGATGATGACTCTATCCTGGTAGTACTCGACAACGGCGAATTCTACATCACCAACTTCGATGTGAACAACCATTACGAGGACAACATCCTGAGATTGGAGAAATGGGACGAGCACAAGATATGGACAGCCATTCTCTATGATGCCGACAATGAGGGATATCCATACATCAAGCGATTTACGATGGATGCCACCAAGCGCCACCAGAATTGTCTGGGAGAGAATCCGAACAGCAAGCTTATCCTGCTCACCGATACCCCATTCCCTCGCCTCAAGGTTACCTATGGTGGTGTGGATGCCATCCGACCTGCCGAGGAAATCGATGCCGAGCAATTCATCGCTCAGAAGAGTTTCAAGGCAAAGGGTAAGCGCCTGACGACATGGAAACTGGAAAGCATCGAGGAATTAGAACCGACAAGATTCCCGGAGCCTCCAGCAGAAGACGATTCAGATGCAGAAGATGCAACCGGCGATTCTGAAGGCGCAGGTAAGAATGCTGAAGCTGTAGAGAATCTCGATCCTGATGCAGGAAAAAGCGAGCAGCAGGTAATAGATGAACTGACCGGTCAAACCAATCTCTTCTCAGAAAAAGATTTCGAAGAAGATCAGAAAGACAAAGATTGGTTATCAAGACAATAAAAGAATTCGAAAAGTTTTCGATATATATTTTTTAGGAGGGTGTACTTGGATACACCCTCCTTTTTCTCTATAGATGATTATATGCGTCGCATTGCTGTATATTTTTACTTTTTATACCCCTTCAGTTTCTCCAGGCAGTAAGCCTTGAAATCATTCCAGTGGTAATAAGGCTCCACATCGCTCTTGATAGGAAGCGTAGCCTCATCCTCACAGAGCAATACCTTCACCAGCACATCATTCGCCTTGTTGCGATAGAATACAAACTGAAGGTTGGTAGCCATCGGAGTAATCTTATAATCAAACCATTGAGAAGAAATTCTCTCAGGATCTCTGATCTCCTCGCCATATCCATTCAGATCCAGGAGGCAAGTAAGCGGAGTAACCATCGTATCATGACCATATCTCAAGGTAGCACCCGGATGCGGAAGAGCTATGCAGCTATCAGCCTTCTGGATGATATCCATCAGAAGATTACGCTGGGAATATGGCTGAACATTGCCCGTATAAGGAGAATTGCCATACGCCATCTGCCACCAGATATTGGTACTTACCCAATTCTGATACAACTCCTCCTCAGTAAAGAGATCATAAAGCGAAACCTTGCCTCTCAACTCTGTACCCTGGATAGAGCTAGCCATCTCATAAAGCTTTCTGTTCAAGTCGCTCTGGTTGATATTCTGCTTCACCCAAGCCGGATCATTGAAAAGTTCCTGCATCACTCGGCTATAGTTAACGTGCTTCTGGGCAAACTCCTGCTGCACCACCTTGATGCCCACGCTATTTTTCAAGCTATCCAGGTATCTGTCTCCCTGATTCATATAGTACATATCATGCTCGCTGGCATCATGGAAGATGTGGAGCTTAGGATTCATGCGAAGCAACTGATGCAAGCCATTCTCCATAGAGAGGATGCAGCGGATCACCACCGTGCTTCGTGCCTCGATATTCGTATTACCGGCAAAGATCTCTGGAAATCTTTCCATCATTCGCCTGGTAATACCCTGATGCTGGAGAGCTCCCAGCGGAGTTAACTCGCCATCACGTCCCTTCGCCTCTTCACGAATCAGCTTTACCTTAGCCAGTGTTTCCTCACCCTTGGCAGTCAACTTACCTTCCTGTTTCGCCTTCAGCAGGGAGAAATAAGGAACATCATACGCCTGCTTGCCAATCATATAGCGGGAGCCATGACGGCCATAGTGGCTCAGATAGAAAGGCTTATAGCCCTTAGGCGCCGGAGTCAACTGCTTCTGAGGTCCGCGATAAGCCACATAGTTACTACCCGAAAGCGTAATGTCTCGCTTGAAATCCTCCAGAGGACTCTGAGCAGACAATGGCATCGCAAATGCAAGAGATGCCAACAATAATAGATTCTTTGTATTCATTGTTACTACATTTTTATTGTATAATTCATTTTTTTCATCATGATTATTTTCAGTTTGCCTGCAAAAGTACCATTATTTCTCGTAAAAAACAAACAAACCCGCTTTTTTCTGCTCATTTCTTCTTTTTATTCGAATATTTATTGTATCTTTGCACTCACAAATGCGCTTGTGGCGAAATTGGTAGACGCGCTAGACTTAGGATCTAGTGGTTTAGGCCGTGTAGGTTCGAGTCCTATCAGGCGCACCGAAGAAAATCCTAACTGCTTGATAATAAGCAGTTAGGATTTTCTTCTTTTTAGAAACCAGGAAGTTATCATCAACCTACTTACTCATAGATATTGGAAGAAACAGTCGTCACATAACCACGTTTTTTGATTTAAATCAACAAATTCCCATATTTTACAAGAAAACCAGATAAACTATTCTTGTTTTTCGCATATTTCCTATACCTTTGCCCGCGGAATTCCAATAAAAGAAAAGAAACAAAGTATTAATTTCGATTTAAAAGATTAATTATGAAGAAGATTATGTTGAGCCTTATGATGGCTCTCGTTTCTGTTTGCGCTAGCGCACAGGTTTACATCGGTGGTACTGCTGGTATCTCTAGCAACAAGATCGGTGATGGTGACAGCAAGACTGCTTACAAGCTCATCCCTGAGATTGGTTATCAGTTCAACAACAAGTGGGATGCCGGTATCGAGGTAGGTATCCAGAAGGGCGATGTTTGCAAGATTGCCCGAGTAGGTGATGCTACTACCTTCACTATTGCTCCTTACGTTCGCTATACAGCTGTTGAGAGCAAGGTAGTTGATCTCTTCTTCGAGGGTACTATCGGTTATGGCAGTGTAAGCAAAGGCGGTGGCGACTTCTACGAGGTAGGCATCAAGCCAGGTTTGGCTGTTAAGCTTACAAAGCATGTTGAATTCATCTCAAAGATTGGCTTCCTCGGTTACAGAGGTTATTCTCCAGAAGAGGGCAAGAGCTCATCTACATTCGGAGTTGACGTAGATGCTAGCAACATTTCTTTTGGTGCTATCTACAAGTTCTAATCTTAGAAAAGCTCATTTACTCATCGTAAATATATCAAGGGCGCAAGCTTTTTCCGCAACAGGAATAGCTTGCGCCCTGTTTTTATGTGAAATCTCAATTTATATGAAACCTCAATAAAGGGCAACTTATATGAAAACCTCAATATAGAGCAACCTTGATAACCCCATCTTTTCTATTCTCAAACACATCGTAAGCTTCCTCTATTCTAGATAACGGAAAACGATGGGTAATGAGAGGAGTGGTATCTATCTTGCCCTGTGCTATCAAGCTCAGGATTTCCTCACAATCACAGCCATCTACTCCACCCGTCTTGAAAATGAGATTCTTGCCATACATATCAGGAAGCGGAAGCATCTGGGGCTTATCATACATAGCTACAATAGTAACGATGGCATTAGGACGGGCACACTTCCATGCCAACTGGAAGGTATCCGAACCACCAGCTACTTCCATCACCACATCGGCTCCACCATGCAAACTCTGTTCCTCGACGAAGGTTTCGCAATCTTCCGGTTCTACCACAAGAACCTGCGGATAATGTTCCTGGATAAATGCTCTTCTGGCTTCTGATTTCTCGCAAACGATGATTTTTCCAGGATTCTTCAGTAAGGTACAGAGCAAACAGCAAACTCCCGTAGGACCTGCTCCGATAATGAGAACCGTATCTTCTTCCTTAATTTCCGAGATTCGAGTTGCCCAGAATCCAGTGGCAAGAATATCGCCAACAAAGAGTGCCTGCTCATCGCTCACCGTATCAGGAATCTTATTCAATCCGGTAGTGGCATACGGAACTCTGACGTATTCCGTCTGGCCGCCATCTATCCTGCACCCCAACGCCCAGCCACCGTGAGGAGAAGTACAGTTGTTTACGTATCCATGCTGGCAGTAGAAGCATTCGCCACAATAAGTCTCCACATTCACCGTTACTCTATCGCCCGGCTTCACATGGGTAACCTGCCCGCCTACTTCTTCTACAACACCCACCATCTCATGCCCCACGGTAATACCAGGTACGGCACGAGGCACTGAACCATGCTTGATATGCAAATCGCTGGTACAGATACTGCTCATTGTTACTCTCACTATAGCATCCTTGGCATCCTTGATGGTAGGTTTCGCTTTCTCAACAAAAGCGAATTCTCCTTTTTTAATATATGTAAATGCTTTCATCGTCTCTAGTTTATTAATGTTCTATCGAAAATGCAAATATACAAAAAATATTCATAACATCATACGTTATGCCAACTTTTTATGCTTTGTTAAAATTAGAGTTTTTTTAACGAGAAAATACTGAAAATTCACAGAATATATATATCTTTGCAGTATTATTATAACATCATATCACAAAAAAACATTCTATATGAATAATTACAAGAATATCAAGGCAAAGGTTCTGCGCATTGATGAAGAAGAACATAAGTTCGTCATCGAAGTAGAAAACAGAATTTACAAGGTAGGACAGATTGACTTCCAAAGGAGGCAACCCGCCCCTAAGACACTTGACTGTCTGATGATTACAACCCATCTAGGCAAGGTTTTCATTTCCCAGAACATAGAACACCTCATGAGAAAACATTATAAGGAAAATGATGAGGTGGATTTCAAGATCAAGATGACATTAGGTGATTTCTATCACCTGGAAGACGAATACGGCTTCACGGCAATGTTGAAAAGGGATACCATCATCAATGCAGCGCTCACTCCTAGAGTAAGATGCAGAGTGATGAAGTTCCGCCAGAAATACATGGAGGTACAACTCGTAGAAGTATTGGGCGCCGATAAGTCGGAGTTTTCACTTTCAGATAAAGATTTTCGTGAAATCATAGGCGATGAAAACTGGAATACTCCTGAGTTCAGAAATCTGATGCTCGGAGATACGCCTTCAGACATCTTCGACCTGGAGTGCCACCGATGGATAGCTGGCATCTCCAATCATCTCAGCCAAGATGAATTACAGACATTACTCCTGCAGATTCATTCCCAATGCATCGAAGCGCTACAGGGAGAGTATCTCCTGCCCCGATGCAAGGAAGCCGAACGCATGCTGCTCGAACAGCGATTTACCGATATCATCGAACTGATTTCTTACTACATTCAAGCCATCAGAATATTAAGAGAGGGAAAGGCCGAGCATACCATCAGCCAGATTCTTTCCACTCTATCCACTTGTGCCTATATCTACCATCCACGCAAGCAGTTCTGCATCATGCAATGCATCTTCATGCTCGACTTTTCGATTATGGAAAAACTCATCACGTCTATCCTGACCACCCTTCGCAGCCAGCAGGTATATCTTTGGAACAGAAAACCCTTTCAGATGCAATGGCTCAAACTGTTACAAAGCTATGTAGAGAATATCTATCACCAGACAGACAGACTCTCCAGCGATGCAACAACCAAGGAAACCATGATTCAGGTTTTGACCATCGAGCTGATACTGGGACGTCATGCATCGCATAAGATTTACGATAACTCATTGAATCAGGCATTGCTCTATCGCTTGGTTTCGCTGATGAATGTAAGCGACCCAAACAAGACTCTCCAGAAAGCATTCCTTTCTCTCTTCACCCCGACAGAATTCAATGCAGCACTTCCTTTCAACAGCGATGACGCATTCGTCCTCGCCAATATGCTCTGCTCCCAACAGGACAATGAAACCGTGGAGAGTTTTGAACCTGCCAAATATGAGAATGAAACAACTCTTCTCACCGTCAACGAGCAAGCTATCACCATACAGCCAAAGGATTTGGATAAAGAGAATGTATATATGCCTCTCTCTTCACGTATGGGATTATGGCATGGACTTTCCATCCGCCTGGACGAAAAACCACCGGTAAAACTACGTGGAAAAGTAGGTACTACCATCGAACACTATAAGGAACTGTGGGAATACATCACCCATTCTCTATTCTCCCAAAAGAGTAAGTCCTCAAAAAAGCAAAACAGAAAACTCTATATAGATGATGAAACGACCATCATCGTAACCAAACAATTGGCAGGACAGCTCTTATTTGAATGCAAAGTAGTAGAAGAAGGTTGTGAGGGAGTGGGAACATTAGACGTATTAAACGATGTTGTTCCTTTCTTCCCTGGTGACATCAACACCCAGTCGTTTGAATATCAAGGGATGCCGCTCTTGTTGCATGCTTACGTAAAAGAAGTCAACAATGATGGAAGTTATGTCTTTGCCATGCGTGATATGATCAGCGAATACGCAGACGACGTACGAGTAAACGATCTGTTTTATAACTCTCGCCTCACCTGTCTGCTCTTCACTCAGGTACCCGACGTACCTCGGGTTCCTGCCGTAAGCAGCGAAGGCTTTTCTGTTTCCGTATGTCCTGCCCCTGGCATGACTCTCGATGATTTGAAAAAAGGCATGGTGATAGAAGTTGATAACATCACGGAAGGAACCAATGGTTATCTCAACGGCACCTTCCTGCGGGAATCACCGGAAAGCCGATTCAGTCTTGCCGATGCTTTCCATCAGCTGATGCTGGGGTATGCAGCACATGAGGTTTACAATCCAAAGAATGAAAAGGATGAATTGGCTAATGCGATGCCTATAGAGAAAGTATATGTATCGGAAATGATGAGCATCATAGATGCCAAAGCCACCCTAGAAGAAGACAAGATCAAGGCATACAACTATCTCAATTTCTGCCGACTTCTTGCCATCATGCTCGACAGCAAGGAGAGAACCAGTTATTACGATAGTCGACTTACGCTCCTGGAGGTACTCAACGACTTTGCAACATTAGATAAGGTAGATATCAACAAGATTGAACACATCGCCGAAAAGGAACCGGAATTGTTTGAACGCAATGCCATCCTTCGCCACGACTTTATGCAATTGCGTATCATCGGTTGTCTGGATAGCGAGGAACACTACGAAGACCTGTATCGTTGGAGCTGTCTTACAGAAGATCCTCACCTGCAGCAACTGGCATCGCTCGTGCTCTCTCATAACTTCGTGAAGAAATCGGGACTTCTCACCCAAGCCGGTGATATTCTCGACAAGATTCGCGCTCTTCTGAAACTCCACAAGTCATCTTCCAACAAGAAGAACTATGGCAAGGAAGATTTCCATACCGAGTTCAAGACATCCATCATCTATCCAGAAAACTCTATGCGAGTGGATGTGCAGGCACAAACCGTCAAGATTATGCAGGAAATATGTGCCTTCCTCAATGCCGAGGGCGGCCATCTCTATCTGGGCGTATCGGATATTGGCTATGAAATGGGATTGGAAGAGGACTTGAAGAACCCGCTCTTCAAAGGCTCCAGAGATAAGTACGAGGTATATGTCAACAATCAGATTATCTATTATCTCGGTCAGGAAGGAGCACATTATATACATACTCACTTCGATACGGATATCAGCAATGCGGTACTCATCATCGACATCGAGCCATGCCCTACACCTAAAGCCGTAGGCAATGTATATTATGAACGCATGGGTACATCTGCGCGCAAGGTAAACGAAACCTATAAGGACAAGTTCCTTGCCATCAGAAAACAATGGGCAGAAGAGCACATTCCGCATGCTGTGGTTACACAGGAAGAAATGCCGACTGCGTTAGAAAACACTCTAGCCACCAAGGAGTCAAAAAACTCCACTAAGCATGTAGAATCTGCTCCTATCACCGACCACATCCAAACCTCACGTCTGCGCAACAATGCATTGCACGATTACGAGGAAGGCTACCGCCCTATCACGGCAGTCATCTGTCTGATGGACACGGACGAATACAAGATACTGGATGAAGACGACTGGCAGGATTATCGCCTGAAACTGGCTGTTCATGAAGACGAAGAAGAAGGATGGCTCATTCTTGTCTATGAAAGCGGAAAGGTATGCAAGGTTTCGATGGCAGAGCTCTTGCAGAGAGAACGAGGCAGAGCATTCAAGCGTTACTCTGGCGAAAAACTCATCTTTGCGTCCGTTGCCTCAGACAAGGACTCTGTATGTGTGGGATTCATTGACGGCAAGACCAACCATTACGTCAGATTTGATGATGTTGACAGATTCGAACACGGCAAGATGCAGGCAGAAGGTACCCTTCCTATGGATGTACCGAATGCCGGCGTTCATTATGTAGAAATAATTGCGCAGGATCAAGTCCCTGTCAATAGAAACATCGGTAGAAAGACCATCGGATGCATCCTGAAAACCGTAGAAGGAAGAAGATGCATGGCAGTTCTTCCCGACTGTAATTTGAAATAAACAGGTTACACCATCATTTTTTCCAGTTGCTCCTGTGCCTTTCTCATATCCTGCTCAAAACTTACATGGTCGAGAAGGAAACCATCTCTTCCATCAGCAAGCAGCTGATAAAGCTGTGGATTCATGCCATCCACATACTGGCTGATAGCATATTCGATATCATCACGCTGCGTGAGATTGGTAGAAAACTCATAGACACGAAGTTTCTGATGAATAAAGCAATAAGCCGACTCTATACAGTCTTGAGAGATACTGGATAGAGAGCAACTGTCTTGATTGGTACTGTCTCCAAAATGGGTGAAGCCCTCTTTACCGAGGGTTTCACCTTTATTTATATTTTCACCTTTGTTTATATATTGATTCATATCCATTATTTTACTCCCTTCATTGACAAGGCAATGCGCTTACGCTTCAAATCCACTTCTGTCACTCTCACCATCACATGCTCATGGAGCTTCACCACTTCACTAGGGTCACTGATGTAGCGGTTTGACATCTGTGAAACGTGAACCAATCCATCATTGTGAACACCTATATCTACAAAGGCACCAAATTTGGTGATATTGGTTACAATGCCAGGCACTACCATACCCTCCTGCAGATCCTCAATGGTCTTGATGCTTGCATCAAACTCAAATTTTTCAACCTCTCCACGAGGATCCAAACCAGGTTTGTCAAGCTCAGCCATAATATCCATCAAGGTAGGCATACCCACCTCGGCAGTGACATATTTCTTAATATTTATCTTCTTCTGCAAATCCTTATCTTCCACCAGCTGCTTCACGGTGACTCCCTGATCTTTCGCCATCTGCTCAACCAAGGCATAACGCTCTGGGTGAACAGCACTGTTATCCAAAGGATTTCTAGCTCCAGGAATACGGAGGAAGCCGGCACACTGCTCGAAAGCAGAAGGCCCCAAACGTGGCACTTTCTTCAACTGCGCACGCGAAGCGAAGGCTCCATTCTCCTTACGGTATTCCACAATATTCTTGGCAAGAGTAGGACCGAGACCACTCACGTAGGTCAGGAGATGCTGGGATGCAGTATTCAGGTTTACACCCACCGAGTTCACGCAACTCATCACCACGGTATCCAAGCTCTTCTTAAGCTGTGTTTGATCCACATCATGCTGATACTGTCCTACACCGATGCTCTTAGGATCAATCTTTACCAGTTCGGCAAGCGGATCCATCAGTCGGCGACCAATACTTACAGCACCACGCACGGTTACATCCTCATCCGGGAATTCATCTCTGGCAATCTTGGAAGCAGAATAGATAGAAGCACCATCCTCGCTTACAACATAGATATCCACAGGGTGTGGATAACTTATTTCGTGCAACCAGTCACTCGTCTCGCGACTTGCCGTACCATTACCCACAGCCATCGCCTCTACCTGATACATCTTCACCATGCGCAGGATAGCAGAAGTAGCCTCATTTTTCTTATTACGAGGAGGATGAGGATAAACGATTTCATGATGAATCAGATTACCTTGTGCATCCAGACAACAGGTCTTGCAACCATTGGCAAAACCAGGATCCACCGCCATCACACGCTTCTGACCTAAAGGAGCAGCGAGCAAGAGCTGGCGCAGGTTATCTGCAAACACGATGATAGCCTCTTCATCCGCCTTCTGCTTACTGAGAGCCGCAAACTCAGTCTCAATACTAGGCTTCAGCAAACGCTTAAAGGCATCATCTACCGCCTCACCCACCAGTGTCTGGCACTCACCATAACCATGCACATAGTGGCGTTTCAGCTTATCCTGGCACTGCTCGTCATCGGCAGAGATACTGATACGGAGGAATCCGGCAGCCTCACCACGGCGCATAGCCAACAGGCGATGGGAAGAACATTTCTTCAAAGGCTCAGAGAAATCGAAGTAATCAGAAAAGCGCTGTGCTTCCTCCTCATCCTTTTTCTTAGCCACCACCTTAGAGGTGATGATAGCACCACGACGGAATTCTCCACGAATCTGATTTCTACTCTCCTCGCTCTCGCTCACCATTTCGGCAATGATATCCTTAGCACCCTGCAGGGCAGCATCAGCATCCTTCACCTTGTCGCTTACAAACTTCTTAGCAGCCTGCAGCGGGTTGCGTTCACGCTGGAAAAGCAGAACTTGCGCTAAAGGTTCCAAGCCAGCCTCACGTGCAATCTGTGCACGGGTTCTGCGCTTAGGTTTGAAAGGAAGATAGATATCTTCCAGTTCTGTGGCATCCCAACAGTTTTCGATACGCTCTTTAAGAGCATCTGTCAGTTTACCTTGCTCATCAATAGTCTTCAGGATGGTTTCTTTTCGTTTCGCCATTTCCTTCAACTTCTCGTTAGCCTGAGCGATAGCCTCGATATTCACCTCATCCATATTTCCCGTTTTCTCCTTACGGTAACGGGAAATAAAAGGAATGGTGCATCCTTCTTCAAGAAGCTCCAATGTATTCTCGACAGCCTGCTCACGTAATTTGAGTTGGGCTGCAATAATCTTTGTAAATTGATTCATAATTAATTTCTATTTTTGTGAATGCAAAGATACAAAAAAGCCTCAGAAATCTTTCGAAATCTGAGGCTCTTGATAAAAGAAGGCGG
>ERZ1023965.19-NODE-19-length-73704-cov-13.324431_pt1 | contig 73704 bp, 62 predicted proteins | sample MGYA00380428_ERZ1023965 | MGnify/ENA primary metagenome ERZ1023965 (study PRJEB33179, sample SAMN07449054) | human gut metagenome | biome: Human-gut; feature: Human associated habitat; material: Faeces | host: Homo sapiens | place: India:Kasaragod | collected...
CTCTGTGAACCTGCATCGTGGCTGCTTCGGCGGTTGCTCGTTCTGTACCATTTCGGCACATCAGGGTAAGTTCGTGGTTTGCCGAAGCAAGGAGAGCATTCTGAAAGAGGTGAAGAAAATCATCGAGATGCCTGATTTCAAGGGCTATCTGAGCGATCTGGGCGGTCCTTCGGCAAACATGTATGGCATGCACGGCAAGAACCAGAAGGCGTGCGAGGTGTGCAAGCGCCCATCGTGCGTGAACCCTCAGATTTGTCCGAACCTGAACACCGACCACAGCAAGCTGCTGGAGATCTATCATGCCGTAGATGCCCTGCCGGGTATCAAGAAGAGCTTCATCGGTAGTGGTGTGCGCTACGACCTGCTCCTGCACAAGAGCAAGGACGAGAAAGTGAACCAGGCGGCAAGGGAATATACCCGCGAGCTGATCACCAAGCACGTGAGCGGCCGACTGAAGGTAGCACCGGAACATACCAGTCCAGAGGTATTGAAGTTCATGCGCAAACCATCGTTCGATCTCTTCTACGAGTTCAAGCGCATCTTCGACAAGATCAACAAGGAAGAGGGTCTCAACCAGCAGATCATTCCATACTTCATCAGTTCGCATCCGGGCTGTCATGAAGAGGATATGGCTGAACTGGCAGTAATTACCAAGGGACTCGACTTCCATCTGGAGCAGGTACAGGACTTCACTCCTACCCCTATGACGATTTCTACGGAAACCTGGTACACGGGATACGACCCATACACCTTGGAACCAGTATTCAGTGCCAAGACCCAGAAGGAAAAGCTTGCCCAGCGCATGTTCTTCTTCTGGTACAAGCCAGAGGAGCGCCGTGCCATTGAGAGCGAACTTCGCCGTATCGGCAGAACAGATTTGATAGATAAGCTATACGACAAGAAGAGCTTCGGTGGAAATCATGGCGGAGGTTTCAAGGGCAAGAAGACCAACTTCGATGACAAGGCGATTGGTTCTACCTATGATAATCCGGGCGTAGGCAGAGGAGCCAAGGGCAAGCGTGGTGCCGGCAGAAATGCAGCAGAGCCAAATGGCGGAAGAGGCCGTGGCAGAAATGCAGCAGACTGCTTTGCGCCAAAGGGATATGGCAATGTTGGATGCTATGACGAGGAGAAATACCTCAATGAAGGCCGTCCTTTGAATGGTAAATTTTCAAGAAACGGTCATGCTCAGCAAGGCAGAGGAAACAATACTCCGCAGGGCAGAAGCAACAACGCCAATGCTAATATCCGCGATGCAGTAGCCGCAGCCAGAGCCGAGCTCCGCAATCAGAAAGAGCAAGGTGCCGGCTTCTTCAAGGACAAGAAGAAAAAGAGTTTCAATCCTAATTTCGACACCGACAACCACAATCGCAAGAACCGCTATAACAGCGGAGATAAGAACGAGCGTGGCAGCGGACGTGGAAACCAGGGAAGAAACGAAGGAAGAGGCAGGAGAAAATAATATGAAATGAATTAAAAAAAAGAGGGTGTGTCATAAACCACATCCCATACGCCCTGAAAGGGCAGAAGCTCCTAGCCCAGGGCAACACCCTGGGTCTATATATCAACAACAAAGTCGCCCTGTAAGGGCAAAAGCTTTAAATATGAGAAGCTTTTGCCCTTACAGGGCGACTTTGTAAAAATCCAATTATACCCAGGGTGTTGCCCTGGGCTAGGAGCTTCTGCCCTTTCAGGGCGTGCTTCACAAATGCTAGTATTGTCTCAGTGCCCTGGCACAAATGCTAGTATTGTCTCAACGCCCCGAGCAATTCGGCATTTTCTGTCTTGTTTCCGATGGTGATTCTCAGACAGTTGCCGCAGAGCTGAACCTTATTGCGGTTTCTTACGATGATGCCCTGTGCCACCAGATAATCGTAGATGGCCTGCGCATCAGTAACCTTCACCAGGAAGAAGTTGGCATCTGTAGGATAAACCTTCACGGTGATAGGCAGATCCAGAAAGGCAGCCATCACCTTCGAACGCTCCTGAAGGATGTTCTTCACCCACTCATCCACCTTCAATGGATTCTTCAAAATCTCAAGTGCCTGCTGCTGGGTAAGCAGATTCACATTATAAGGATACTTCACCTTATTGAATATGTCAATAATCTCCTTGCTGGCAAACGCCATACCCAGACGAAGCGCTGCACAACCCCATGCCTTGCTCATCGTATTGAGCACGATGAGATTAGGGAAATGCTTCAGCACACCACGGAAGGTGCGCTCGGAAGAGAAATCGCTATAAGCCTCATCCACAATGACAATACCATCAAAGAGACGAAGCACCTCTACGATAGCCTCGCGATTGATGTGATTGCCCGTTGGGTTGTTAGGGCTGCAGAACCATACCACCTTGGTATTCTCATCGCAGGCATCAATGATCTTCTCTGCAGAAATCTGATAGTTCTCATCGAGCAACACAGAGCGATACTCCACATCGTTGACATCAGCACAAACCTCATACATACCGTATGTAGGAGCGATGGCTACCACATTATCCTTGCCAGGGCGACAGAACACACGGTAAACCAAGTCGATGGCCTCATCCGAACCATTGCCCAGGAAAATCTGGTCTTCAGCTACCCCCTTGATCTTACTCACCTGTTTTTTCAGTTCCACTTGCAGTGGGTCAGGGTATCGGTTATAAGGGTCATTATAGGGATTCTCGTTGGCATCGAGGAAGACGCGGGCATTTCTGCCAGCGAATTCCGTGCGTGCGCAACTGTAAGGTGCCAAGTTCCAGATGTTTTCTCGGCACAAGTCTTTTAAATCTTTCATACCTTACTTTTATTTTAGACTTTTTACTCTCAATCTCATGGCGTTGGCATGTGCCTCCAACTGCTCGTTCTCCGCCATCGTCACCACAGCATCACCTATGTTACGAATACCTTCTTCCGTGAGATGCTGGAAGGTGATCTTGCGGTTGTAACTGTCGAGGTTCACGCCATTGTAAGCCAGTGCATAGCCATGGGTTGGCAGGGTATGATTGGTACCGCTGGCATAGTCACCGGCACTCTCACATGCATAGTTGCCCAGGAATACGCTGCCCGCATTCACCACTTTCTCGGCAAGCTGCTCATAATCAGCAGTTGCAATGATGAGATGCTCAGGGGCATAGGTATTGCAGAGATCGATGGCTTCCTCTTCGTCCTTCACAAGGATGAACTTGGAGTTGTCCAATGAGGTCTGCGCCATCTCCTTACGTGGCAACTGCTCCAACTGCACTTCCACTTCCTTCTTCACATCTTCCAAAACCTTTTCGGAGGTAGTGATGAAGAAAACCTGTGAGTCAAAGCCGTGCTCAGCCTGCGATAAGAGGTCGGCAGCAGCAAAGACTGGGTTGGCAGTTTCATCAGCGATGAGACAAACCTCCGAAGGTCCTGCCGGCATATCGATAGCCACATCGTGGAGAGAAACCTGCTGCTTGGCAGCCATCACAAACTGGTTGCCCGGACCGAAGATCTTATATACCTTAGGCACACTTTCTGTTCCGTATGCCATCGCACCGATGGCCTGCACGCCGCCAGCCTTGAAAATCTTGCTTACGCCAGCAATTTTTGCCGCCATCAGGATAGCAGGATTCACCTTACCCTCCTTGTTAGGAGGCGTGCAGAGAACAATCTCCTTGCAACCGGCAATCTTGGCAGGAGTGGCGAGCATCAATACGGTGCTAAACAAAGGTGCAGTACCACCAGGGATATACAATCCCACCTTCTCTATCGCCACGCTCTTCTGCCAGCAGGTGACACCAGCACAGGTTTCCACCTTCTTACCCTCAAACTTCTGGCTCTGATGGAATGCGGCAATGTTATGATGGGCGAGGTGCAAAGCGTCTTTCAGTTCTTGAGAAACCAGTTGCTCAGCCTCTTCGATTTCAGCTTCAGTCACAGCCAAAGAATCGAGATGGGCATGATCAAACTTCTCCTCGTAACGCTTCACGGCTTCATCGCCATGGTTCTTCACATCGTCGAGTACACCTTGTACGGTCGCATTCAACTGCGATACATCCAGGTGTGGGCGTTCTACAATCTCGCTCCATTCCTCCTTTGCAGGATACTTTATTACCTTCATTCCTTATTATACTTTGAAATTTATTAATACATTGAACTTTGCAAACAGTTCAATGTTACAATATCATCTTCTCGATTGGTGTCACCAGGATGCCCTGTGCACCGAGTTCCTTCAACTTACCGATGATTTCCCAGAAGCGCTTCTCATCGAGAACGGTGTGGATAGAGCACCACTCTTCGTCTGCCAATGGGATGATGGTAGGGCTCTTGATACCTGGCAATACCTGGGTAATCTCCTCTACCTTCGCCTTAGGGGCATTCATCATCACGTACTTCTTGTCCTGGGCAGAGCGTACAGCCTCGAAGCGGAACAGCATTTCGTTGAGAATCTGATGCTTCTCATCATCCATTTTCCAGTTGCCGATGAGCAGAGCCTCACTCTTCATCACTACCTCAACCTCGGCGAGATTGTTGCTTACCAGTGTAGAACCAGAGCTGACAATATCAAAGATACCATCTGCCAGACCGATACCCGGGCTAATCTCCACAGAACCTGTGATGACGTGAATGTCGGCATTGATATTGTTCTTCTTCATGAAGTTGCGCAGGATGTTAGGATAAGAAGTAGCAATCTTCTTGCCATTAAACCACTGCAATCCTGGATAATCAATCTTCTTAGGGATGGCAAGACTCAAGCGGCACTTGCTGAAACCCAATCGGTCGATAATCTGTGCGTTTTCACCACGCTCTACAAATTCATTTTCACCTACGATACCGATGTCGGCAACGCCAGAGGCTACGCTCTGGGGAATATCGTCATCGCGGAGATAGAGCACCTCCAGAGGGAAATTACTTGCCTGCACCAGAAGAGTGCGCTTTGAGGCGCTTACCTTGATGTCCGCCTCTGCTAAAAGATTCATTGTGTCGTCGAACAGACGACCTTTACTTTGTACTGCTATTCGTAACATATTTCTGTATTTTGTTTGAAAAACATTGCAAAAGTACATAAAATTGTTAGAATATGCAAATAATTTCGTACTTATATGCTTTTTTTTTGTACTTTTGCAGTCGCAATGAGAAAAAAATTATATTTATACGCATTATATTCGCTGTTTTTACTTGCCAGTTGCGCTGACAAGAAACCGCAACAGGAACTCACTCCCTGGGGAACTCCCGTGGGCGAAGTGGAATCTATGGACGGTTCTGACGAAGAGGAATCTGACGAAAACGCAGCAGATGGCGATGCTGGCGCTCAGGCTCAGCAACGGGGTTTGTCGCTGTCGGATATCCAGGACAATGGCGAGCTGATCATGCTTACAGTGAATGGTCCTACCACCTATTATGATTACCACAACCACGGAATGGGTCTGCAGTACCTGCTCTGCGAGAAGTTTGCCCAGCAGATTGGTGTGTCGCTGAGAGTGGAGGAATGCAAGGACACTACCGAGATGATTCAGAAACTCCAGAAGGGAGAAGGCGACATCATCGCCGTTCCCCTGCCCCGTCATATATCAAAAGGTGAAAAGTCATCGGCAGGAAAGAACAATACGGCTGCAAAATCGGTTTCCGGAGATAGCAAGACTACTAATCTGCTTTTCTGCGGCGTAACACCAGACAGAGGCAAGACGCAGTGGGCGGTAGTTGGCGGCAACAAGAGTCTCGCCGATACACTGAACGGATGGTTCAAGCCAAAACTGATAGCCGAGGTGAAAAAGGAAGAGTCCTTCCTGCTCTCTACGGCAAGCATCCGCCGACATGTCTATTCTCCTTTCCTCAACCGTTCCAAGGGAGTCATCTCCCGCTACGACCATCTCTTTATGAGATACAGCGGAACGGCACGTATGGACTGGCGCCTGATGGCTGCACAGTGTTACCAGGAGAGTTGCTTCGACCCGAATGCCAAATCATGGGCTGGCGCCTGCGGACTGATGCAGATCATGCCATCTACCGCTGCCCACCTGGGATTACCGATGAGTGCCATCCACGATGCAGAGGCGAATGTGGCAGCAGCAGCCAGATATATGGCAGAACTCCAGGGACATTTCTCGGATGTAGGTGATCCGGCACAGCGTGCGCTCTTCGCTCTGGCTGCCTATAATGGCGGTTTTCACCATATCCGTGATGCAATGGCACTGACCAGAAAACATGGTGGCAACCCACAGAACTGGGGACATGTAAGAGAATACGTGCTGCGCCTTACCCAACCCGCCTACTACGGAGACCCTGTGGTGAAATATGGTTATATGCGAGGTACAGAGACGGCAGATTATGTAGATAGAATCCGTGCCCGCTGGAGCGAGTACTGCGGTGGAGCCAGCTTCCACGAGAGCTATCGGGGCGGCAGCCGTGGACCAGGCATCGGGAGAGGCACCGACTCCTTCAATGGCGCACCGGTAAAATCAAAGAGAAACTATCAAAGGAAATACCATATATAAAATATGATATAGATTGACCCCACACGGGCTGAAAGCCCAGAAGCACCTAGCCCAGGGCAACACCCTGGGTAAACATAGAGTATAACAGAAGCGCCCTGAAAGGGCAAAAGCATTAAATCTACTATGCTTTTGCTCTTTCAGGGCGCTTTGCCAATTGGACTTACTTACCAAGCACTTCATCGAGCAAGGTGTAGAATGCAGGATCCTCACCCACGATGGTCTTTACGATCTTGCCGTCAGGACCCACAACAATCTTGGTTGGGAAACCCTGGATACCATACTTATCCAGAAGATCGCCGCCTTTTGGATTATATACGTGAATCCATGGCAACTGATGCTTCTCAACGGCAGCCTTCCACTTAGCCTCGGTATCGTTGCAATCAACACCCAGGATCTCGAACTTATCCTTATACTTCTCGTAGTACTCCTTCATCTTAGGCATACCCTTGATGCACCAACCGCACCATGAACCCCAGAAGTCGATGACAACATACTTGCCACGAAGACTGGAAAGAGAGAATGGCTTGCCATTGATGTCGTTCAAGGTGAAGTCAGGAGCATCTATACCGGAAGCCTGCAACTTCTTAGCCTTCTCATCAGCCTCTGCACGCTTCTTAGCCATATCAATAAAATACTGATAATAGGCCTTCATTCTTCCATTCTTCACATTCTCAGAGAGTAAGCCTAGAAGTTCCTTCATCTGGTCGTAATCATCCATCTTCTCGAAAAGTGTGGCACATGCCTCGTTATCAGGGTTCTGCTTGACGAAAGCAAAGATTTTCTCCGTTCTAGTCTTCAGCAAAGCAGGCATTTTTTTCTCATACTCATTCATGATGGTCTCACGGTCTTCACCATTCTTCGTGCGAGCATCCAGAGATTCAGAATACTCCTTCAAATCCTTCTCGGCAGACTCCATCATCAAATCAACCTCATGATACTGCTGGTAGAACTTGCTACCGGCAATATCGAAACGGGTAGCGAAATCACCCTTTATCTCAGCCTTCTCGCCTGGCACGCAAGGGAAGTTGAACATCTTTCGTTCCAAACCACGATAGGTCTTCGGTGTCAGGAAAGCACGGTTTGACACCTTGGTAAGATTATCAGAATAGGTAAACTTACCATTTCTAACCAAGATGGTATCCATCTTCACATCACGGCCTTTGAACACGATTACAGAATCGGTAGCAAAGTTCTTCAAATCCACTTTTACCTGAAAGTTGCTCTTCTGAGCCATTGCAGCTGTCGATGCCAGCACCAAGGCTGCACTCAAAATCATTTTCTTCATTGTATCTTCTTATATCTTTGTTTTTTCCATTTTGAAATTAATCCTCATACTCCGTAGTATCCTCGATACCCGCCTCAGCCAGGGCTTCCTTGCGCTCCACGCAGGTACCGCACTTTCCGCAGTGCTTCTCGCCACCCTTATAGCAGCTCCAGGTCTCGGCATAATCAATACCGAGCTTCTTACCGATGGCTGCAATCTCGCCCTTGGTGATGTTGGTATAAGGAGCCACCACGCGAACATCTACAAAGGTGCCAGCCTCGGCTGCCTCATCGATTGCCTTGATAAATTCAGGGCGACAGTCCGGATAGATAGTGTGGTCGCCGCCGTGATTGGCGATGAGCACCTTCTTCAGATTGTTGCTCTCAGCGATACCGATGGCGATACTCAGCATGATACCATTACGGAAAGGCACCACGGTAGATTTCATATTGTCATCGGCATAATGTCCCTCAGGGATGGCATCGGCACCTTCCAGGAGAGAGCTCTTGAAATACTGATGCATGAATCCCAGATCAATGGAGATATGCTTGATGCCCAGTCGCTCGCAGTGCATCTTGGCGAAAGGGATCTCCCGCTCGTTGTGATTGCTTCCATAGTTGAAACTGATACCCAGGGCTATCTCGTCCTTCTTGTCATAGAGCAGGGTAATACTATCCATACCGCCGCTCACAATAATTACTGAATCCTTCATTTACTTTGAACTTAATATTTATAAAATCAGATTATATTTATAAATTCAGACTATACACTAAAATCTGCGTAATCCGCGAAATCTGCGTGAGATCTTCACCCGAACAGGCAGCGAAACGCCTCTTCCACCTTCCTTACGGGATGAATCTCTATCTGATATTTCTTATGGTCGAAACCATGATAATTATACTTCGGAATGATGATATGCTGGAATCCGAGCTTCTCTGCCTCAGCGATGCGCTGCTCGATACGGCTCACCGGACGAACCTCGCCACTGAGTCCTACCTCGCCACACATACACCAGCCCTGCTCTATCGCTGTATCCACATTGCTGCTCAATACCGCTGCCAGCACACTCAGGTCCATCGCAGGGTCCGTCACTCGCAAGCCTCCCGCAATGTTCAGGAACACATCTTTCGCCATCAACTTGAAGCCAACCCGCTTCTCCATCACCGCCAGGAGCATATTCAGTCTTCGCTGGTCGAAACCCGTTGCCGAGCGCTGGGGAGTTCCGTATGCCGCCGTGCTCACCAGAGCCTGCGTTTCCACCAGGAACGGGCGCACACCCTCAATGGCAGCACTGATGGCAACACCCGACAGTCCATCGTGGTCTTCCGTAAGGAGCAGTTCCGACGGATTGCTCACCTGTCTCAATCCTCCCTGCAGCATCTCATAGATGCCGAGTTCCGAAGTGCTTCCGAATCGGTTCTTGATGCTTCGCAGGATGCGGTACATATAATGCTGATCACCCTCAAACTGGATGACGGTATCCACAATATGCTCCAGAATCTTCGGACCAGCCAGGGTTCCCTCCTTATTAATATGTCCGATCAGGATAACAGGGATACCGCTGGTCTTGGCAAATCTCAGGAGCGATGCTGCGCATTCACGCACCTGGGATACTGAACCAGGAGAACTATCCACACTCTCTGTAGCAATTGTTTGGATAGAATCGATAACTATCAGTTCTGGAGCCACTTGCTGAATATGGGAAAAGATTTTCTCTAACTGTGTTTCACAGAGAATCGTAATATGATCGAAGGCATTCTCCGATGGAATTCCATCTGCCGAAGCAGCATCTCCAGTTGAACCATTCTTCAGCATAGCCTGTCCCTTCGCTAGTCTGTCAGCTCTCAGCTTAATCTGATGGGCACTCTCCTCACCGCTCACATACAGCACCCTTCTATGCTTCATATTCAGGATGGTTTGCAGCGTAAGGGTACTCTTTCCGATGCCCGGTTCACCGCCCAGCAGGGTGATGCTTCCCGGCACCATACCGCCACCCAGTACGCGGTTCAGCTCCTCGTCCATCATATCGATACGCGGCTCATCCACAGCCGAAATATCCTTCAGATTCATCGGCTTGGCATCCGCGTCGGAGTGTTGCCCACCAAACATGGTAGCAGCCCCGCCATGCCTCATGGTCATGCCAGCGCTTTTAGCCGCCTGCGATCCCGAATCAGCCGCAATGCGTATCTCCTTAAAAGTATTCCATTGTCCGCAGCTAGGGCATTTACCCATCCACTTGGCACTTTCCTGCCCGCAGTTGCTGCAAACGTATGCTATCTTATCTTTTGCCATAACGATTGAATTTGTCGGCAAAGGTACAGTTTTTTTTCTTTAAACACTAAAAAAGTAACCATTTTTACATTTTATAACCATCGTTTTGCAAAGTAGATATGGCAAAAAAGCTTATCTACCACAAAAAATCTTTAAATCGTAGCAGAAAGATTTGGTAGTACCGATTATTTTTGTTACTTTTGCCTACGGAAAGAGTTTGTTACGACCCGACACCACTCCTATTTTTATATAGTATGCACATAGGAGCCTGATAAGCTCACTAGTCGTAGGGCAAAGGTCGTTTCAGCAGTAAACAGGGTTAATAACATAATACTAATATAAAAATTTAGGTAAAATGAAAATTGAGAATTTTAACTTTGCTGGTCACAAGGCAATCGTACGCGTTGATTTCAACGTGCCATTGGATGAGAATGGTAATGTAACAGACGACACTCGTATCCGCGGTGCCCTCCCTACTTTGAAGAAGGTACTCGCAGACGGTGGTGCGCTCATCATGATGAGCCACATGGGTAAGCCAAAGGGCAAGGTTAAGCCAGAGCTTTCACTCTCTCAGATTGTTAAGAACGTATCAGACGCTCTCGGTGTAGAGGTTAAGTTTGCTAAGGACTGCGGTAACGCTGAGGCTGAGGCTGCTGCCTTGAAGCCAGGTGAGGCTCTCCTGCTCGAGAACCTTCGTTTCTATCCTGAAGAGGAAGGCAAGCCAGTAGGTGTAGAGAAGGGTACTCCTGAGTTCGACGCTGCTAAGGCTGAGATGAAGGAGCGTCAGAAGAAGTTCGCTGCTAAGTTGGCTTCTTACGCTGACGTATATGTAATGGACGCATTCGGTACAGCTCACCGCAAGCACGCTTCTACAGCTGTCATCGCTGATTCTTTCGACAAGGATCACAAGATGCTCGGTTTCCTGATGGAGAAAGAGGTTAAGGCTGTTGACGCAGTTCTCGGCAACATCAAGCGCCCATTCACAGCTATCATGGGTGGTTCTAAGGTTTCTACCAAGATCGGTATCATCGAGAACTTGTTGACTAAGGTTGACAACCTGATTCTCTGCGGTGGTATGACTTATACATTCTCTAAGGCTCTCGGCGGCAAGATCGGTATGTCTATCTGCGAGGATGACAAGCTCGATGTAGCTCTCGACGTAATCAAGAAGGCTAAGGAGAACGGTGTAAACCTCGTACTCGGCACAGACTCTATCTGCGGCGACGACTTCAAGAACGACTGCAATACCCAGGTTTGCCCATCTAACAACATCCCTGACGGCTGGGAGGGTATGGACGCAGGTCCTGAGACTCGCAAGGCTTTCGCTGCAGCTATCAAGGGTGCTAAGACAATCCTCTGGAACGGTCCTGCAGGTGTATTCGAGTTCGACAACTTCGCTGGTGGTTCTAAGGCTATCGCTGACGCAATCGCTGAGGCTACCAAGGAAGGTGCATTCTCACTCATCGGTGGTGGCGACTCTGTAGCTTGTATCAACAAGTTCGGTTTGGCAGATCAGGTATCTTATATCTCTACAGGTGGTGGTGCTCTCCTCGAGGCTATCGAGGGCAAGGTATTGCCAGGTGTAGCAGCTATTGAGAAGTAATCAATAGGTATCTATATAAATTGAGTTCGGGGGCATCCCATCCGTGGATGTCCTCGAATTTTTCAGTATAAGATACCCCACCTTAATAATCACGATACAGTATTCCCTTTATTCAATATATTTATTAAAACCGAAAATTTAAAAGAAATTAATGGATTGGATTATTAATCTTTTCACCAACACAGAGTCGGTGGCTCACATCGCCCTACTCTACGCAATCGTGATTGCGGTTGGTGTGTATCTGGGAAAGATCAAGATCGGTGGCATCTCGCTGGGTGTTACCTTCGTGCTCTTCGCAGGTATCCTGGCCGGACACGTGGGCTTCACGGGTCCTAAGGAAATCCTTACCTTCGTGCAAGACTTCGGATTGATACTCTTTGTCTTCATGATTGGTATGCAGGTGGGTCCTGGCTTCTTCGAGAGTTTCAAGAAAGGTGGTGTGACACTGAACTTGCTTTCTGCCACAGCTATCCTGCTCAACATCCTCGTGATGTTCGGATGCTATTACCTCTTCTTCGACACCAGCAACCCACAGAACCTGCCTATGATGGTGGGTACCCTCTATGGTGCGGTTACCAACACCCCAGGTCTTGGTGCTGCCAACGAGGCATTGCTCAGTGTTTTCCCTAACGGTGCTCCTAGCATTGCCAATGGTTATGCCTGTGCCTATCCTCTGGGTGTGGTTGGTATCATTGGTGCTACCATCCTCATCAAGTATATCACCCGCGTGGATATGGCTGCAGAAGAAGAGCAGCTCAACGAGGAGGAGGCTGCCAACCCTCATGCAAAACCTCACAATATGCACCTGCGCGTGGAGAATGCCTACATCGCAGGTAGAACGCTGAGAGAGGTTTCAGAGTTCTTGAACCGAGACATCGTCTGCTCAAGACTCCTCCACAACGGAGAGGTGAGCATCCCTAACAGCAAGACAACATTTGAGGTAGGCGACGAGCTGCTCGTGGTTTGTGCTGAGGCTGATGCAGAGGCCATCAAGGCTTTCATCGGTCCTGAGATTGATGCAGAGTGGGACCGCGAGAAGGATGAGGTTCAGCATTTCGTATCCAGAAGAATCATCGTTACCCGTCCTGAGATGAACGGTAAGACCCTTGGCAAGATGCACTTCTCCAGTGTATATGGTGTGAACGTGACCCGTATTTCCCGTCAGGGTATGGATCTCTTCGCAGGCCGTAACCACCACTTCCACGTGGGCGACCGCGTGATGGTAGTAGGTCCTGAGGAGAATGTAAACCGTGTGGCTGAAATCATGGGTAACTCTGTAAAGCGCCTCGATGCGCCTAACATCGCTACCATCTTCATCGGTATCATGGTAGGTATCATCTTCGGTTCTCTCCCATTCGCTATCCCTGGCATGCCAGTGCCTCTGAAGCTGGGTATCGCCGGTGGTCCGCTCATCATCGCCATCCTCATCGGCCGTTTCGGTTATCGCATGAAGCTGGTTACCTACACCACTACCTCCGCCAACATGATGCTGCGAGAGATAGGACTGGTACTCTTCCTGGCGAGTGTGGGAATCAAGGCGGGTGCCGGATTCTGGGACACAGTGGTTCAGGGCGACGGATTGAAATATGTGGGATGCGGTTTCCTCATCACCATCATTCCTATCCTCATCGTGGGTACCATCGCCAGATTGAAGTTCAAGTTCAATTACTTCACCATCATGGGTATGCTTGCCGGTACTTATACCGACCCTCCTGCCCTAGCTTATGCCAACGCATCATGCTCTAAGGAGGCTCCAGCCGTAGGTTACTCTACTGTATATCCATTGAGTATGTTCCTCCGTATCTTTACAGCCCAGATCGTGGTGCTGTTCTTCTGCGGAGCCTAAACGCTTACAAAAGTTAACAAAACAACTAGTAATAGTTATAAATTATAAAAGAGGTGCACAAAGATAAAAATTTGTGCACCTTTTTTGTTGCCTTTTCACAAATTATTCGTAACTTTGACGCATTAAAACAACAGACAAGAAAACCTAATGTGATTTTCTTAAAAATGAAAACTTCTAAAACGTTGATATGCGTATGAAGAAATTGGGATTTTTGATAACCATGCTAGTCATCGCATCCTTGCCCGCTTGGAGCCAGGGAGCCAAGAGCATCCGTATTACGGAGGTGATGACCCACAACCGTACCAACCTCGTAGATGAGTACGGTCAGCACAAACCATGGGTGGAATTGAGCAATTCCTCCTTTACCACGTATAACGTACGTGGTATGTTCCTAACCACCGACCGACGGGTTCTCAACAAGAATCTTTCGCCCGAAGCACGCCGGCAGATGATGTGTCCCTTGCCGAACAACGAGCCCCGGACCACACTGGGCGGCAAGAAAAGCATCGTCATCTTCGACAGCAGTTCTTGGTACAAAGACGGCTGGAACGGACAGCTTTGGAAGGCAAAGGATTCTTCCAACACTGGTCCTTTCCACCTCAATCTGATTCTACAAGAGAAGAAGTCCAACTGGATAGCCCTCTATGACGGAAATGCCGTAGACTTGATAGACTCCGTAAGCGTGCCTGTATTGGCAGCCGACGAAAGCTATGAATTGAGCCAGGATTTCAAGACATGGGAGAAAGCCATAGCTGGAGCCATCACCCCGGGCTATCTGCCACAACACGTAGGTCTGAGCAAGGCACAGCTTCTGAAGAAGCAGGATCCATACGGCATCGGCATCTCCGTGCTTTCAATGGGCATCGTATTCTCATGTCTCGCTCTCCTCTTCGTCGTATTCTGGGCATTCGGAGCCTACATGAAACACAAGCAGCGCATCGCCCGTGCCACCGAGAAGCATGCCACCTTATTATATAAGACCGGCAAGAAGACCATTGAAGTAACGCAAGACCTGAGTCATAAGACCAATATCCTGCTGAAGGATGGTCTGAAGACCAAGGGTATCGACAAGGAAATCTACATGGCGGTCATCTCGCTCGCCCTCAAGGAATACTTGGAGGATGTACATGATGTAGAATCCGGCATCATTACCATCAAGCCTAAACAGACAAGATGGAATGCTCCGAAATTCAATAATGTTAAGTGAAAAACGAAAAGTGAAGAATTCAACGGCTTTACATTTCATAAAGTTCAAAATTCAAAGGATATGAAGTATCAATATACAGTGAAAGGAGTCGATTACGAAGTCGAGATCCAGGATATAGAAGGCAACATCGCCAATGTAACCGTGAATGGCATCCCATTTGAGGTAGAAATGAAGCAGCCAGTAAAGGCTGGCAAGCAGAAAGTAAAGTTGGGAGGGACAGCTAACGAAGGAGCTAGCAGCTCATCATCAGCCCCTCAGAGCGCAAAGGCATCTGCGGATTTGCAATCCGCAGCAAGCAGCGGCCAAACAGGAGATGCAGGAAAAGCAGCTACCGGCCAGCCAGTGGTAGCCCCTCTGCCTGGCACCATCAACGAAATCAAGGTGAAGGTGGGCGACAAGGTTAATGCAGGCGATACCGTCGTGATTCTCGAAGCCATGAAGATGCAGAACAACATCGAGGCAGAGACTTCCGGAACCATCACCAGCATCAACGTGAATAAAGGCGATGCCGTGATGGAAGGAGATACGTTAGTAACCATTAAATAGATAGCTTATGGATTTCATCATACAAAACTTCAATGAGTTCCTGACCTATACGGGCTTTGCAAACGCTACGGCAGGAAACCTCGCCATGATCGTGATAGGAGTTATCTGCATCTGGCTTGCCATCAAGAAGGATTTCGAACCACTTCTCCTGGTGCCCATCGGACTGGGCATCATCCTGGGCAACATCCCCTTCCGTGCCGATGCCGGACTCGAAATAGGACTATACGAAGATAATTCCGTTCTGAACATCTTCTATCAGGGAGTAAGACAAGGATGGTATCCCCCACTCGTCTTCCTGGGCATCGGAGCGATGACCGACTTCTCGGCATTGATTTCCAATCCGAAGCTGATTCTGATAGGAGCCGCCGCACAGTTTGGCATCTTCGGTGCCTATATGATAGCCCTGGCTCTGGGGTTCGAACCGAACCAGGCAGCCGGTATTGCCATCATAGGTGGTGCCGACGGACCTACCGCCATCTTCCTGAGCAGTAAGTTAAGTCCTAACCTGATGGGAGCCATCGCCGTTTGTGCCTACTCCTATATGGCATTGGTGCCAGTAATCCAGCCCCCATTGATGCGTCTGCTCACCACCAAGGAAGAGCGCATCATCAAGATGAAGCCAGCACGTCAGGTATCACAGACAGAGAAGATTCTCTTCCCTATCGTCGGTTTGCTGCTCACCACCTTCATCGTGCCATCAGGTCTGCCATTGCTCGGTATGCTTTTCTTCGGAAATCTCCTGAAGGAAAGTGGAAAGACGACTAGACTTGCCAAGACTGCAGGCAGCAGTCTGAATGACATCGTGGTGATGCTGCTCGGCTTGACTGTAGGCTGTTCTACCCAGGCATCTGAGTTTCTCACCCTGAACACCATCAAGATCTTCGCCCTCGGTGCCCTGGCATTCATCATCGCTTCAGCCAGCGGTATCCTCTTTGTGAAACTGATGAACCTCTTCCTGCCAAAGGGCAAGAAGCTGAACCCACTGATCGGAAATGCCGGTGTGAGTGCCGTGCCTATGAGTGCCCGCATCAGCAACAACCTCGGTTTGGAGTACGACCGTCACAACTTCCTGCTCATGCACGCCATGGGTCCGAATGTTGCAGGTGTTATCGGTTCCGCCGTAGCCGCCGGCGCCCTGCTGGGATTCTTTAATTGATCAATACGAAAAATGGGAACTTGCTCAAATGCAAGTTCCCATTTTTCATATTTCCTATTTTCTAAAAGAGCACAGTTTCTAAAAAAGCTAGCTCTTCTTGATCGTCATTTTGCCCTCGAGCGAGATGATGATTTCCACCTGATAACTCATACTGCTGTCCGGCATAGCCAAAACCACTCTATAATGAAGTCCATCGGTATCCACCTTTTTCAGTACGATATCACTCAAAATCGCCTGCTTGAGGAACTCATGAGGAACCTGTCCATCGAAATCCTCCTTGCGGAAGTCACGGCCGAAAATCCTGCTGGCTCCCCGGTAGATATTCACATTCACGATGTTGTCGTAATAGACATTATCCACCTCTACGCCATCATCATTGTATGAACTCTTGAAAACCTTATAGGTAGTAGGGTTCACCTGCACATAGAGATGCAACTTCTCATCGCCTGCATACACCACAGAATCTCGCTTGATAAGCGTATTCTGGTTGAGAACCACCGGCTGCTGATGCTGGAACTGCTGCAGATAAGAAGTATCGTCTGTCTTGACGAGTTTCATGATATCGCCATTCAGCACCTTAAACTGGAAGATATGGGCAGCCTGCTTGATAATCGGATATTTAGTCGTATTGGCACCCTTCATCACCAGTGTATCGCCAGCTATATAGAAATATACCGGTTGGCTGGTAGAATCAGGATAGTAGATAGTGTCACCCTTCACGCGAAAGACAACATTATCTTCATCATCGCCATCCAACCAGATGCCCTGGAGCATTTTCTTGGCAGCAGTATCCTCCTTTACTCCGGCAGAATCCTTACCCGCAGACTTCTGTCCGCAGCTGGCCATCGCCGCCAGGAGGCTTGCGCACAACAATATGTTAATAACTTGTTTCATCTTTTCACGATATCTTACTCAAAATACTCAGCCTCCTCAAAAGACAGCGCCTTATTGAGGTCTTTTTCTGAGAGCAATACATTTTCGCCCTCAATAGGCCACTTGATACCAATGGTTTCATCATTCCAGCGGATACTTGCCTCAGCTTGAGGAGCATAAGGGTTATCTACTTTATAGGTAAAGATTGCCTCGTCGCTGAGCACGAGGAAACCATGCGCAAAGCCACGAGGAATGAAGAACTGCAACTTGTTCTCCCCGCTCAGTTCCACCATTACATACTTGCCGAAGGTCTTGCTGTCTTTACGCAAATCTACCGCAACATCCAGGACCTTACCCTTGATGACACGCACCAGTTTAGCCTGCGAACTTTCGCCCTTCTGATAATGAAGGCCTCGAAGCACGCCTCTACTCGACATAGACTCATTGTCTTGCACAAACTCAACATGATAACCAATGTGGGCATCGAACTCAGCCTGTTTCCAAGCCTCGAAAAAGTAGCCTCTAGCATCATCAAACACTTTTGGCTGTATGACCCACACTCCTTCTATTTCGGTCTCTGTATATTCCATTGCTATATACTTGTTCTATTTTTTAGTGGCAAAGATAATACTTTTTGGTGATATGACAAAACAAATTAAACTTTTTATCACTCCTTACGAAAATTTCCCTTAAAATAGTTGTCCAATTCCCAAAAAAGCCGTACCTTTGCAAAAGATATTCAGAAAAAGAAGATAAACATTTAGACGTGATAGAAATTAACCGACATATAGAAATTCTACTCTTGAGCAACGATTGTGTAATCGTACCAGGCTTTGGTGGATTCATGGCTCATCATGTAGATGCACGTTACGATGGCAGAGACAATATGTTTTTGCCACCGCTGAGAACCGTGGGATTCAATCCACAGCTCACGATGAACGATTCCCTCCTCGCACTCTCGTACGTGGAGACCTACGATATCAGCTACCCAGAGGCATTGCGCCGTATTGAGGATGAGGTAGTTGAAATCAGACAATCATTGGAAAACGAAGGTAAATTCGAAATAGAAAATATCGGTATGCTCTTCCTCAACGAGGATGGAAACATCAGTTTCGAGCCATGCGAGGCAGGCATTCTTACTCCAGACTTCTATGGTTTGGGCGGTTTCGACATGCTTCCTATCGCACAGATTGACAACGGTGAACAGCAGAACGAGAATCCAAACGTGGCAATGACAGTAAATCTTGCCAAAGAGAAACAGCCAGTTAAAAAAGAGGCAGAAGCACCTGCTGCTCCTGCCAACAATTCGGTATTCATCGCAGAAGAAGAGGAGGAAAAGGCAGAATTCATCAGCATCAAGAAGAGCTGGCTGCGCAATATGGCAGCAGCCTGCATCGCCCTCATCGCCTTCTTCACCATCTCTACTCCGCTCGGAAGTCCTACTATCGAGAAGAGCCAGATTGACACGGGGATGCTCACCCGCATCATGCCTAAGGAGATAGCTCCGGTAAAAAGCAACGAGCTGCTGCTCCCTACTGATGAACCGAAGCTGATGGAGACCACTCCTACCGACAAGGCAGAAAAAACTCCGGCAATGGCACAGGATAGAGAAATTGCTACTCCAACAGCCTCTTATTACAGCATCGTATTGGCAAGCCGCGTGACCAAACGCAATGCAGCCAGCTATGTGGAATACTTGCAGGGCAAGGGCTTCAAAGAGGCAAGAGTTCTGATTACCGACAACAATGTAAAGGTGATTTATGGCAACTACCGCTCTGAGAGCGAGGCATATAACACCCTCAACCGACTCCATACCAACGAGGCTTTCACTGATGGCTGGATTACAAAGGTAAAGGAGTAGTATACATTATTATATATAGAAAGAAATCAAGGAAAGAAAAAATAGATATGAAAAGAGTACGTTGCCCTAAATGCGATAATTTCATCACGTTCGACGAAACCAAATACGAGGCAGGCCAGAGTCTGGTCTTCGTTTGTCCGAATTGCAATAAGCAGTTTGGCATCCGTATGGGCGTTTCCAAACTTCGCGAAACCCGCAAGGAAGAACAGATTGATGAAAATGCCAATGAGAATGGCGTAGGCTCCATCGTTGTTATCGAAAACGTATTCGCCTACAAGCAGGTCATCCCTTTGCAGATGGGCGACAACGTCATCGGAAGATATATGAAGAACAGTGGCATCAACTGCCCTATCGAGACCGTAGATCCGAGTGTAGATATGAACCACTGCGTAATCAATGTAAGCCGCGACAAGAAAGGAAAATTGAAATATGTGCTGCGCGATGGTCCTAGCTACACCGGCACCTTCGTAGATAACGAAATTCTGGGCGACCGTGAGCGCCGTGTCATCGAAGACGGCACCCTCTTCACCATCGGAGCCACCAGCATCATCCTCCGCACGGCAGACAGCGAGGAGGAATAATGTGTAAAATAACAAGTTGAAATAAAATCAAGGGTTAGAGTAGGAAAAATCTTACTCTAACCCTTTTTTTACTGATAAACACGTATAAATATACCAATAATTCTTACTTTCTGCAAGAAATCATAGCGATATAGTAATCTTTTTGCTAATATTTTCGTTAGATTGAAAGAAAATGTGTACCTTTGCAACAGAAATTAGCAATACGTGGGACCAATACTCCCGATACGTACAAAAAAACAGAAGAATTACGTTAGGTTATGGATGTAGCAATCGTAAAATACAATGCTGGAAATATCTATTCCGTAGTCAACGCTATGAAGCGTTTGGGCATAGAACCAGTACTCACTGATGATGCCGAAATGCTCCAGAAGGCAGACCGCGTGCTGTTTCCAGGTCAGGGTCAGGCAAGGGAAGCCATGGAGTATCTCAAGGCTCACCAGCTGGATCAGGTGATCAAGAATCTCAAGCAACCCGTATTGGGCATTTGCGTGGGACAGCAGCTCCTGTGCCGACATTCGGAAGAAGGCGATGTAGATTGCATCGGCATCTTCGATGTGGATGTGAAGCGATTCCAGCCGCAGAAGCACGAAGACAAGGTGCCAGCTATGGGATGGAACGAGATATACGATCTGAAGACGGAGCTATACAAGGGATTCGGAAACAGATCCGATGCAGCAGATGCAGCTATGGGAGAAGCCCTGCAGCATCCCTACTCCTATTTCGTGCACAGCTACTATGTGCCACTCTGCGAGGAGACCATCGCCAAGGCTGATTACATTCTGCCTTACAGCGCATCGCTCCACAAAGACAACTTCTATACCTGCCAGTTCCATCCGGAAAAGAGCGGAAAAGTAGGAGAACAGATTTTAAAGAACTTCCTGGAAATAAAATAGCAATAAAAGAAATATGATAGAATTAATTCCTGCCATCGACTTGATAAATGGCCAGTGCGTTCGCCTGACAAAAGGCGATTACGACCAGAAGAAGGTCTATAACGACAATCCGGCTGAAGTAGCCAAAAACTTTGAGAAGCTGGGATTCAAGCGACTCCACGTAGTGGATCTGGACGGAGCCAAGTCGAAGCATATCGTAAATGATGCTGTACTGAAGGCGATTACAACCGAAACGAATCTGACTGTAGATTTCGGAGGCGGTATCAAGACCGGGGAAGACATCGAGAAAGCATTCGCTGCAGGAGCCAGTATGGTTACCGTAGGCAGCATCGCCGTTACCAATCCTGACCTCTTTATGGAGTGGATAGATAAATATGGTGCCGACAAGCTTATCCTCGGAGCCGATGTAAGAAACGGCAAGATTTCTATCAATGGATGGAAAGAGGATTCATCAGAAGACCTCCTCCCCTTCCTCAAGAAATACATCGACAAGGGTGTGCGCTATGTGCTCTGCACAGAAATCAGCAAGGATGGCACCCTGCAGGGTCCTGCCATCGAACTATATAAAGAGGTAATGGCAGCCTACCCTCAGCTTCACCTCATCGCCTCGGGCGGAGTGAGCTGCAATGAAGACATCGAGGCTCTGGAAGCCGCCGGCATCCCAGCTGTAGTCTTCGGCAAGGCATTCTACGAGGGTAAGATTGATGTAGAAAAGTTAGGAGTTAAGTAATCATAAAGTTCAATGTTCAATGGTCAAAGTTCAAAGTAACAAAGGTTTGGCAAAGCGAATCGTCCCTTGTCTTGACGTGAAAAACGGAGAGACCGTGAAGGGAACGAACTTCGTGAACCTGAGAAGCGCAGGCGACCCGGTAGAACTGGGCAAGGCCTATAGCGATGCAGGTGCCGATGAACTCGTATTCCTTGACATCACAGCTAGCTTCGAAGAGCGCAAGACCTTTACAGATATGGTAACTCGCGTAGCTGCCGAAATCAATATCCCGTTTACCGTGGGTGGCGGCATCAACGAGCTGAAGGATGTAGATCGACTCCTCAATGCAGGCGCCGACAAGGTTAGTATCAACAGTGCAGCCATCCGGCATCCGGAGCTCATCAACGAGATAGCCAACCATTACGGCTCACAGGTCTGCGTCTGCGCCATCGATGCCCGTCTCGATCCCGACGGCTGGCATTGCTACGTCAAGGGCGGAAGAGAGCGAGTAGAACTCGGTCTGTTTGATTGGGCTAGAGAAGTTGCCGACCGTGGTGCCGGCGAGATTCTCTTCACCAGTATGGACCACGACGGTGTGAAGCAGGGCTTTGCCAATGAAGCCCTCGCCCGCCTTGCAGAGGAAGTAAGCATTCCTATCATTGCATCGGGTGGAGCTGGCAAGATGGAACATTTCCGCGATGCCTTCACCCTGGGAAAGGCAGATGCAGCACTGGCAGCCAGTGTCTTCCACTTCGGTGAAATCGCCATACCTGACCTGAAAAATTACCTCCGAAAAGAAGGCATCAACGTCAGGTTGTAAACCGGAGCCTTAAGGCTAGATATTTTTACCCTTAAGGGAAAATAATAATACCCTTAAGGGAAAATATATTTTTCCTTAAGGATAAGATAAATCCCCTATGATAGGGTGGATTGGCAATGGAGTAAGCAAACAATTAAATTGTAAAGATAAAATGGAAATAGATTTTGAAAAAATGGGCGGACTTGTTCCTGCCATCATCCAGGACGCTGTAACCAAGAATGTCCTGATGCTGGGATTCATGAACAAGGAAGCATACGATAAAACCATCCAAACCAAGAAGGTTACTTTCTGGAGCCGTTCTCGCAACTGTCTTTGGACCAAGGGCGAGACCTCAGGAAACTTCCTCAATCTGGTAAGCATTCAGATAGACTGCGACAACGATACCTTCCTGGTAAAGGTTCATCCAGATGGTCCTACCTGCCACAAAGGCACCGATACCTGCTGGGCTGAGGAGAATACGCTGAACCCTATCCTCTTCCTCTCAGAGTTGCAGGACTTCATCGACAAGCGCCACGAGGAGATGCCTGAGGGCAGCTACACCACCAGTCTCTTCAAGAAGGGCGTGAACAAGATGGCGCAAAAGGTTGGAGAAGAAGCTATTGAGACGGTTATAGAAGCTACAAACGGAACCGACGACAAGCTCATCTACGAGAGTTCCGACCTGCTCTACCATCTCATCGTGCTGCTCACCAGCAAGGGCTTGCGAATCGAGGATGTAGTAAAGGAACTCCAGATGCGACACGACCCAGAATGGGACAAGAAGCGCCGCGTAGCAAAGAGCAAGGGAGAAATAAAATAGCCCCAAAAGCATTCAAGAACATTAAATAAAGGAGAAAAAATTAGGATGTTAATAGATTATCAAAACGTCAGCATATACCAAGCCGACAAGTGCGTGCTCAAGGGCATCAACTTCCATGTGGATGAAGGAGAGTTCGCTTATCTTATCGGAAAAGTGGGCTCGGGAAAGAGTTCACTCCTGAAGACCCTCTACTGCGAGCTTGACCTCGTGGAGGGTGAGACCGACAAGGCAGAAATCCTCGGCAGAGACCTCAAGACCATCCGCCGCAAGGATATTCCAGCCCTACGCAAGGAACTGGGAATCATCTTCCAGGACTTCCAGTTGCTCCACGACCGCAGCGTGCGCAAGAACTTCGAGTTCGTGCTCAAGGCTACCAAATGGAAAAACAAGAAGGACAGAGACAAGCGCATTGAGGAAGTGCTCAACGAAGTAGGCATGATAGAGAAAATCGACAAGATGCCTCACGAGCTCTCCGGTGGAGAACAGCAGCGTGTGGCCATCGCCCGTGCCCTGCTCAACAATCCGAAGATCATCATCGCCGATGAGCCAACGGGAAATCTCGACCCGGAGACCGCCAGCAACATTGTGGGACTGCTCAAGGATATCACCAAGCAGGGTACAGCTGTAGTGATGACAACCCATAACATCCCAATGCTCGACAAGTTCCCTGGCATCGTATATCGCTGCAAGGATGGTTTACTCCACGACGTGACCAACGAGTACAACCACATCGACCTGACAGAAGATGGCGAGGAGAATTAAATAAAAGAACTATAAAAATTAAACATTAATATAATATTACGACTATGAAGGTAATGAAATTCGGAGGTACTTCTGTAGGCTCACCAGAGCGTATGAAGGGAGTAGCCTCTTTGGTTACAGAATCAGGTGAACCAACTTTCATCGTATTGTCTGCGATGAGCGGTACAACAAACTCTCTCGTTGAGATCTCTGACTATCTCTACAAGAAGAACCCAGAGGGCGCCAACGAGGTAATCAACAACTTGGAGAAGAAATACATGCAGCACGTGGAGGATCTCTACTCTACTGATGAGATGAAGAAGACTACACGCGAGTTCCTGCAGGGCGAGTTCAACTATCTCCGTTCATTTACCAAGGATCTCTTTACTTCTTTCGAGGAGAAGAGCATCGTGGCTCAGGGCGAGATTATGAGTACCAACATGGTTGTAAACTACTTGAAGGAACAGGGTGTAAAGGCTGTATTGCTCAACGCATTAGACTTTATGCGCACCGACAAGAATGCAGAGCCAGACCCACAGTATATCAAGGAGAAGCTCTCTGCCATCATGGAGGAGAACCAGGGCTATCAGATCTACATCACCCAGGGCTTCATCTGCCGCAATGCATACGGCGAGGTAGATAACCTGCAGCGTGGTGGTAGTGACTACACCGCATCACTCATCGGTGCAGCTCTCCCAGCAGACGAGATTCAGATCTGGACAGATATCGACGGTATGCACAACAACGACCCTCGTGTGGTAGAGCACACAGAGGCTGTTCGCCAGTTGAACTTCGAGGAGGCTGCTGAGTTGGCTTACTTTGGTGCCAAGATTCTCCACCCTACCTGCGTTCAGCCAGCCAAGTATGCCGGCATCCCAGTTCGTCTGAAGAACACCATGGATCCTAAGGCTGATGGTACCATCATCGACAACGTCATCGTACGTGGCAAGATCAAGGCTGTAGCTGCCAAGGACAACATCACTGCCATCAAGATCAAGAGTAGCCGCATGTTGCTCGCTACAGGTTTCCTCCGCAAGGTATTCGAAATCTTCGAGAGCTACCAGACTCCTATCGACATGATTGCTACCTCAGAGGTAGGTGTGAGCATGAGTATCGATAACGATGCTCACCTCAACGACATCGTCAACGAGTTGAAGAAGTATGGTACTGTAACCGTAGATTCAGACATGTGCATCATCTGCGTGGTAGGTGATCTGGACTGGAGCAACGTAGGCTTCGAGACCATCGCTACCGATGCCATGAAGAACATTCCGGTACGTATGATTTCTTATGGTGGCAGCAACTACAACATCTCATTCCTCATCAGAGAGAGAGACAAAAAGCAGGCTCTGCAGAACTTGAGCAACGTATTGTTCGAGAAGTAATGTAAGTAAAGAACGAAGAGTGAAGAGTGAAGAATTCTAATGTAATGCTTCCTGTCCACTCTTCGTTGGATATTCTGACTTAACCATAAGTTGGATTTTCTAATTTGACTATAAGTAAGATATTAACAATAAGCATAAGCGAAATGAAAGGTACATTTCCAATAGATAAGTTTCAGGAGATACAGACTCCGTTCTACTACTACGACACCAACGTGTTGCGCCAAACCTTGAAGACCATCAACGCAGAGGCTGGCAAACACGAGGGCTTTGAGGTACACTATGCCGTAAAGGCAAATGCCAACCCTAAAGTGCTCAACATCATCTGCCAGGCTGGTTTGGGTGCCGACTGTGTGAGCGGAGGAGAAATTCAGGCTGCCATCAATGCAGGTTTCCCTGCCAATAAGATTGTGTATGCCGGTGTAGGCAAGAGTGATTGGGAAATCAACCTTGGTTTGGACAAGGGCATCTTCTGCTTCAATGTAGAGAGCATCCCGGAATTGGAAATCATCAACGAACTTGCCGAGAAGAAAAATAAGATTGCACAAGTTTGCTTCCGCATCAACCCAGACGTTGGTGCTCATACCCATGCCAACATTACAACAGGTTTGGCAGAAAACAAGTTTGGTATCGCTATGCGCGATATGGAGAGCGTAATTGAGGAGGCTTCCAAAATGAAGAACATCAAGTTCCTGGGTCTGCACTTCCATATTGGTAGTCAGATACTTGACATGGGTGACTTCGAGGCTCTCTGTAACCGCATCAACGAGTTGCAAAACCAGTTGGAGGCTCATCACATCGTAGTAAAGAACATCAATGTAGGCGGTGGATTGGGTATCGATTACAACCATCCAAACCGTGTGCCTATCCCAGACTTCAAGGATTACTTCGATACATACGCCAAGAAGTTGAAGTTGCGCGATGGACAGAAGTTACACTTCGAGTTGGGCCGTGCCGTAGTGGGTCAGATGGGTTCGCTCATCACCAAGACTCTTTATATCAAGCAGGGCACAGCCAAGCAGTTTGCCATCGTAGATGCAGGTATGACCGATCTGATCCGCCCTGCCCTCTATCAGGCATATCATAAGATAGAGAACATCTCCAGCGATGAACCTGTAGAGACATACGACGTAGTAGGTCCGATCTGCGAGTCGAGCGATGTATTCGCCAAGGCAATCGATCTGAACAAGACCCATCGTGGCGACCTCATTGCCCTCCGCTCTGCCGGAGCCTACGGTGAGATCATGGCGAGCCAGTACAACTGTCGCCAGTTGCCAAAGGGCTATATCACAGAAGACTTTTAAAGGAAAGCACGCCCTGAAAGGGCAGAAGCTTTAAAATACGAGAAAAAAAGAAATGATGACAATTAGTTTAACAACTATCATAGCAGGCGCAGTAGTGGTATTATTGGCAATCCTCGGATCGCTGATAAATCCATTTCTGCGCTCGTTGCGTTTTACTGACGAGGAGGAATCCTTGGAATCTAGAGAACCTATCTCGGTGATTATCACCGCTCACGACAATCTCTATGAACTGGAGCATAATCTACAGATGTTCCTGCAGCAGAAATATCCTGCCGATTATCAGGTAATCGTGGTTTGTCAGAGCACCGATGGTGAGACCCAGGATTATCTGAAGCGCATGGCAGCCGAGAATTCTCACCTATATTATACATATATCCCTGAGAGCTCCCGCTATATGAGCAGAAAGAAGCTGCAGATTACACTGGGCGTGAAGGCTGCCAAGTATGAGTGGATCATCCTCACCGAACCTACCTGCACCCCATCCAACGACAAGTGGCTCTATACGATGACCCGCAACTGCCAGGAGCCTAACCATCTGGTTCTGGGCTATGTAGCTTTAGACGAAGCAACCAAGGGTGTTCGCCGATTCGACAGCATCCGCAAGGCATTCTATCTGCTCCGCCGTGCCCAGCACAGCTATGGCTACCGCACCCACATGCCAAATGTAGCCTTCCGCAAAAGCGACTTCATGCGCGAGCAGGGCTATCAGGGCAACCTGGAGTATGTGCGCGGAGAATACGACTTCCTGGTCAACAAGTATGCTGCCTTCGGAGATACTGCCGTAGAACTCGACTGCGATGCATGGCTCATCCATGATGAACCAACCGACAAGGCATGGCACAATGCCCACCTTTACCTCCAGGCATCCCGCAAGAGTCTGACCAGAGCCAAGTCGATGATGTCACTGATGGCAATGGATCATCTCTTCCCTCACCTCAGCCTCATCGCCTCGCTGGCCACCCTGGCATACGCCATCCTGATGCAAGACTGGATTCTGACAGGCATTGCAGGTTTCGCCCTGCTTCTACTCCTGATTCTCCGCACCGTCATCGCCCACAAGGCCATCAAGCATTTCGACGATGACATCTCGCTCCTGAAGCTGCCATTCTATGAGTATGGCATCATCTGGAGAAATCTTGCCAACAAGATAAGATACTGGCGTGCAGACAAGAACGACTTCACCAGTCATAAACTGTAGGATTTTAGAATCAACAAGCAAACTTAAAATAACGATGAAAGTATATTTGTTCATTTCCAAACATAAGAAGACGCTGAAGATGTATCTTCCTTACATCGAAGCGCTGCAGCAGAAGTTCGACACCACCAGTAACCTGGTAGATGCCGATATCGTGATGATACTGGGAGCATGGACAAGACAAGGTGCCCAGCTCGCCAGAATGTCTCGCAAGATGGGCATCCCCTACATCGTTTGCCCACTCGGCGACCTCTCAGAGCGTAACTGCCGGAATCCGCATTTCAAGCGCAGTCTGCAGACCCTGATGTACCAGAAGGCGATGTACAGGTACTCAGACCTCATCATCGCCACCACCCCATTGGAGAAAGCCTATCTGGAGAAACTCGGATGGAACAAGCACATCACCCTCATCCGATACTTCGGCTACAGTCATCTCATCACCGAAGAAGGTACGATGGAAGACTGGCAGGAGACGGATGCCTCTACCCTCGCCGACTTCGAGCGCAGAAAGGCAGAAGCCATCGCCCAGCAGACCCAGTATGCCATCATCGCCCAGATTATGCAGATTCAGAGCAGAATGCCGCATAAGAACATCCCACAGAAGTATCTCGACGACCTGCATACCTTATTATATGCAGACGATTATGATGAGGATGCTATCAACGAGGAACTGAAGAAGCTGAAACTCGACAGCTATGCCGCCTCCGTATTCCAGGCGATGACCGACAAAACGGGACTTACCGAGGGATTTATGCCACTTCCTGCCAAAAAAGGCAGAAAAAGCAAGGAGATTCTGAAGTATGTAAAGTAAGAGACTGACAGTAGTTGACCTGCGTCAAGAGGCTGACTGCCAGTATTTGACTTGTATCAAAAAATCGCTTTCTTTCATCATTTTGTCACCCATTTGTTACCCGAATTCAAAAAAAAGGCATTACCTTTGCACTCGTAAAGATGAAACAAGAGATCTTGAGTATGCGAGATGAGAAGTCTTATATATATAAAAAAAGATGAGAAATCTCAAGTACAGGAGATGGAAGGTTTCAGGTAAGAGAGATTGTAAAAGGATAACATGTAGAACAGGAGACCGAAAATGCGACGGCTCCACAAAGATTGAGAAAGGAAACAAATTATGATGACAACAGTAATGGCACTCGCAGTAGTAGCAATTATGATTGCTAAGGCAATCAATGTTAACAACCACATCGAGATGGGTAAGTAATTACTCCATCCCCTTGTAGGAAAGAGAATGAAAGAAGAGCCCGGTGAGGCTCAAGTATTAACGAAAAAGAAAGAAAGGATAACGATTATGAAAACAATGTTGAATGAATTCAAGAAGGTCATGAAGGCTGTTATTGCAAACTATCTGAATGCAATGTCACTTTATGGCGAAGCTATTTGCAAAGGTCGTGGTTGTGCTTGCGCATAATCACTTGAAATATAAAGGAAGCGTGCTGGTATTTACTTACCGGCACGCTTTTTTCGTTGCCTCCAGCGTTAATATAGATTAAATAATCCGCCTTTTCTACGATAATTCGGAAATTATCTATACTTTTGCATCTATAATTATCACGGGGGTGCTGAGCAATCGGCTGAGATTATACCCATTGAACCTGAAACAGGTAATGCTGGCGCAGGAAATATGATAGATCGTTTTACACCCAGGCAGAGATAAATGCAACCTACTCTTGCTTCTCTACCCCCCTTGCTTTCATCAGGCATACCCCCGTGTTGACAATTGTAAATTTATAAATGTAAACATAGGAACAGATTATGAAAGTTATCATCAACAGCAAAGAAACTGAGATTCAGGCAAAGACCGTCAAGGAACTTGCCCAGGAACTCGATCTTCCAGCTACAGGTTGCGCTGTAGCCATCAGTAACGAGATGGTACCTCGTGACGAGTGGGAAAGCCACGTGATTCAGGAGGGTGCCGACATCGTGATTGTAAAGGCATTCTGCGGAGGATAGGATATAATGTTTAGTGTTTAATGTTTAGAGGACTATGGCTAAAATATCATTAGACAGATTTCAACTGCAGTTCATCTCTCATCAGAATGAGAAGATGAGTTATCTCGATGGCATTCACGAGGCGATAACGGGACTCTGCGGATGGGTTCAGCTCCGCATGAAGGATGCCTCTGATGATGAAGTGCGCCCCATCGCCTACAAGGTGAAGGAATGGTGCAAGATCATGAATGTTACCTTCATCATCGACGACCGTGTGGAACTGGTGAAAGAGGTGGGCGCCGATGGCGTGCATCTGGGCAAGAACGATATGCCGATTGCCGAGGCTCGCAAGATTCTGGGCGACGACTTCATCATCGGTGGTACGGCAAATACCTTCGAGGATGTTAAGGCTCACTATGAAGCTGGTGCCGATTACATCGGTTGCGGTCCGTTCCGCTTCACCACTACCAAGGAGAAGCTCTCCCCTATCCTCGGTCTTGAAGGATATAAGGAAATCATCCAGAAGATGAAGGCAGAAAACATCAACATCCCAATCGTTGCCATCGGTGGCATCACCAAGGAGGATATCCCCGAAATCATGAAGACGGGAGTTAACGGCATCGCCCTCAGCGGCTGCATCCTCAATGCCAAGGACCCGGCGGCAGAAACCCATGATATCATGGAAATGATGAAGGTATTCAGATAAGCAAACATTTAAAAATAAGAATAACAAAAAATGGAAAAATTAGTAATTGCAGGACGAGAGTTCAACTCCCGCCTCTTCCTCGGAACAGGAAAGTTCAACAACAACCAGCTCATGGCAGAAGCCATCAAGGCTTCTGAAACAGAAATGGTAACCGTTGCCATGAAGCGTATCGAACTCGAAGACAAGCAGGACGACCTGCTCTCTCATATCGTGCAGAACCCAAATATCCAGCTTCTTCCTAACACCAGTGGCGTACGCAACGCCGAGGAGGCTGTATTCGCAGCACAGATGGCTCGCGAGGCTTTCGGAACCAACTGGCTCAAGCTCGAAATCCACCCAGACCCTCGCTATCTTCTTCCAGATTCTATCGAGACCCTAAAGGCTACAGAGAAACTGGTAAAGCTCGGTTTCGTGGTATTGCCATATTGCCAGGCAGACCCAACCCTCTGCAAGCACCTCGAAGAGGCTGGTGCTGCTACCGTGATGCCACTTGCTGCACCTATCGGTACCAACAAGGGGTTGAGAATGAAGGACTTCCTGCAGATCATCATCGAGCAGGCTACTGTTCCTGTAGTAGTAGATGCAGGTATCGGTGCGCCTAGCCACGCAGCCGAAGCTATGGAGATGGGTGCCAGCGCTTGCTTGGTCAACACAGCCATCGCCGTTGCAGGAGACCCTGTAGAAATGGCCAAGGCATTCAAGGAAGCAGTGGTATGCGGTCGCCGTGCTTACGAGGCAGGTCTCGGAGCCATCAGCGATTGTGCCGAGGCAAGTTCTCCACTCACCGCATTCCTCAACGACTAATTATTATATGATAATCCTTTAAACATTATGCCAAACGATAAGAAAGCTTACGCCCAGAGAGAAAAGGCGTATATGCAGGGAAAACTTTTCCCACAGATCAAGGTTGGAATGACCAAGGTAAACCTCACTCCTACTGTTGTGAAGGATGAGCGTGGCATTCCACATACAGAGCCAAACGCTCCGGTTTATATCTACGATACCAGCGGTCCTTACAGCGACCCTAACTATCAGGTAGATTTGAAGAAGGGCTTGCCAAGAATGCGCGAGCAGTGGATTATCGACCGCAACGATACCGAACAACTCAAGGAGGTTACCAGCGAGTATGGCAAGCAGCGTCTTGCTGACCATAGCCTCGACCACCTCCGCTTCGAGCACATCCAGTTGCCTCGCCGTGCTCAGGCTGGCAAGCATATCACCCAGATGGCTTACGCCAAGGCTGGCATCATCACTCCAGAGATGGAGTATGTGGCTATCCGCGAGAACATGAACTGCCAGGAGTTGGGCATCGATACCCATATCACTCCTGAGTATGTGCGTGATGAGATTGCACGCGGACGTGCCGTTCTTCCTGCCAACATCAACCACCCGGAGAGCGAACCGATGATCATCGGCCGCAACTTCCTCGTGAAGATCAATACCAACATCGGTAACTCTGCCACTACCTCCAGCATCGAGGAAGAGGTAGATAAGGCTGTATGGTCCTGTAAGTGGGGAGGCGATACCTTGATGGACCTCTCTACCGGCGACAATATCCACGAAACCCGTGAATGGATTGTGCGCAACTGCCCTGTACCGGTAGGAACCGTGCCTATCTACCAGGCTTTGGAGAAGGTAAACGGCAAGGTAGAGGACCTGAACTGGGAGGTATTCCGTGATACCCTCATCGAGCAGTGCGAGCAGGGTGTTGACTACTTCACCATCCATGCCGGCATCCGTCGCCACAACGTGCATCTCGCTGATAGCCGCCTCTGCGGTATCGTGAGCCGTGGCGGTAGTATCATGAGCAAGTGGTGTCTCTACCACGACCAGGAGAGCTTCCTCTATGAGCACTTCGACGACATCTGCGACATTGTAGCACAGTACGACGTAGCCCTTTCTTTGGGCGATGGTCTGCGCCCAGGCTGTATCGCCGATGCCAACGATGCAGCCCAGTTTGCCGAGTTGGATACCATGGGCGAGCTTGTTACCCGTGCCTGGGACAAGAACGTGCAGGCATTCATCGAGGGTCCTGGTCACGTGCCATTGCAGAAGATCAAGGAGAACATGGAGCGCCAGCTCGACCACTGTCACGAGGCACCATTCTACACCCTCGGCCCATTGGTTACCGATATCGCTCCAGGTTACGACCACATCACTTCAGCCATCGGTGGCGCCCAGATTGCATGGCTCGGCACCGCAATGCTCTGCTATGTAACACCTAAGGAGCACCTCGCCTTGCCTAACAAGGAAGATGTGCGCACAGGTGTGGTAACCTATAAGATTGCCGCTCATGCAGCCGATTTGGCAAAGGGTCATCCAGGTGCAACCATCCGCGACAATGCCCTCTCCAAGGCCCGCTTCGAGTTCCGCTGGAGAGACCAGTTCCACCTCTCACTCGACCCAGAGCTCGCCTTGAAGTATTTCGAGGAAGCAGGTCATACAGACGGAGAGTACTGCACCATGTGTGGTCCAAACTTCTGCGCAGCCAAGTTGACACACGATTTGAGAAAGTTTAAAAAGTAAGAAAATGTTTTCAGACGAATTAAAGAATATCAGTTGGGAGGAGACCACGGAGCGCATTGCTCGAATGACCGATAACGATGTGCGCCGTGCCCTTGCCAAGGACCATTGCGATGTGAACGACTTCATGGCGCTGATTTCACCGGCAGCCGAGCCATACCTGGAGGTAATGGCGCGTCTTTCCCGCAAATATACCGAGGAGCGCTTCGGCAAGACCATGTCGATGTTCATTCCTCTCTACATAACCAATTCATGCTCCAACTCCTGCGTGTATTGCGGTTTCCATCGTGAGAATCCGATGGCCCGCACCATCCTCACCCCAGAGCAGATTGAGAACGAGTACAAGGCAATCAAGCAGTTGGCTCCATTCGAGAACATCCTTCTCGTAACGGGCGAGAACCCGGCAAAGGCTGGTACCCCTTATCTTGCCAAGGCCATCGACATCGCCAAGAAGTATTTCTCTAACGTGAAGATTGAGGTGATGCCGCTCTCTACTGAGGATTACAAGACCCTCGCCGACCATGGCATGAACGGCGTCATCTGTTTCCAGGAAACCTACAACCACGAGCACTACAAGCTCTACCACCCACGTGGCATGAAGAGCAAGTTTGAGTGGCGCTGCGATGGTTTTGACCGCATGGGTATGGCAGGCGTTCACTCCATCGGTATGGGTGTGCTCATCGGACTGGAGAAGGAGTGGCGCACGGATGTAGTGATGATGGCTCATCACCTGCGCTACCTTCAGAAGCACTACTGGAAGACCAAGTACAGCGTGAACTTCCCTCGTATGCGCCCTGCACAGAACGAAGGTTTCCAGCCAAACTGCTTCATGACCGACAAGCAGTTGGCACAGGCTACTTTCGCCATGCGTATCTTCGACCACGATGTAGATATCTCCTACTCTACCCGTGAGCCTGCCTACATCCGTGACAACATGGCAACACTTGGTGTCACCACCATGTCGGCAGAATCAAAGGTAAATCCTGGTGGTTACCATACTTATCCTCAGGCATTGGAGCAGTTCACCGTGAGCGATGAGCGTACCGCCAAGGTAATCAATGCGAGATTGAAGGAATTGGGCAGAGAGCCAGTATGGAAGGATTGGGATGCCTCATTCGATTTCTTCGGAAATATCGCAAACGGATAAGATAAACATATAGATATAAAAAAAGCGCCTTGAATGATTTCAAGACGCTTTTTTTATATCTGTTTTTAAAAGACTTTTTCCTTCAGCCATCCACCTATCAGGTCGATGATTTCCTGTCTGGTAGGCTCAGGGAACGACAGGATGCGGGTAAGATGTGAACCGCCATGACACATATAGACATGCAGGTTCTTCTTGTTCTTGGTGAAAGGCAAACCATAGATGCCCGATGCACCCCATGGGTCGATGTCACCATAAATATACACCATCTTCGGATCATTCTTGGTCAGGAAATCCACGGTATAATTGTAAAGCTTTGGCGAGAACTCCACGTTCTCGGCACCCTTTGGCACCATCAGCTTCTTCAGATAACCCTTTGCCGACTTGATGCTCAGGTATCTCTTGAATGGCTTGGTGTAATATCCGTAATATCCCAACTCCCTGGCTGCCTGCACATCAAACGGAGAGGTGGCATTGTAGTTGGTAAAATACTCCGGTTCACACATGTTGATCCAGTATTTGAACACCTGGTCGTCGGTGGTATCATTCGTTGGAATCTTCTTGATATCCTCACCCCACTGCCAGAAGGCGAAGGCATACTCGAATACCGAGTAATCGAAAATCTCGGCGATAGGCGCATTGAAGCGATACTGCTTCTCGCTGCAGTACTTCTCGAACATCGGCAGCAGCGCAGCCTTGCGCTTGAAGAGCAGCAGCTGGAAGTTGAGCACCTTCTGTCGGTTCTCCTTAGTAGAAACCTCATGCTGCAGGAACTTCTCGTGTCTGCCATCCTCCACGCCCTTGTTCAGCGGTGCCACGTATGGCACGGAAATATCCACATCATTCGGGAAGTAAGCGCGATAGAACATCGTGGTCTGTCCGCCCTTGCTGATACCCGTGGCAATCCACTTGCCCTTGTACATCGCATGCAGAGTCTGGTTTACGTGGTGCAGATCGTAGAGCGAGTTCTCCACGGTGAGGTAATCCCAGTTGCAAGGACTAGGCATCGACTTGTCGAAATAGCGGTACTCCACGGTGATGATGTTGGTATCGAAGAGCTTGGAAAGTTCCTCGATGTATCCCTCGCGCAATGCATACTTGGCATTGTAGCCTTCTGTTACGAGCACGGTAGGACGGTCGAATCCTCTGTGGCAGAGTATCACTCGCTGCTCAAAACTGCCCTTGGAAGCATCCTTGGCATCCAGTTGCTGCTTGATGAAGAACACATATTTTTCCGGGAAAAGCGTACTTTTCAGCGTTTCCACATCACTCACTCCAGGCAGCGCCGCCAACAGCTTGCCCGCCTCTCCCAGTTCTGCCGCCAGCATCTGCAAAGGCAGAATGAAGAGCAGCAGCATCAATTTCAAGAATCTCAATTTCATTTTCATTTTCGTCTCTCTTTTATATTTTCTCTTTTTAAACTTTCGTCGGTAATCTCCACATGCTTTAAATGCTATGCAAAGGTAAGGAAATATTCTTGTCCGGCAAAGAGAAGAGCCACCTTTTTATTATTATTGCAGCATTTTTCTTTTTTTTACGGCAAGAATAAAAGTAAAACGAAAAATATTTTGTATATTTGCAGTTGAAATCAAAATATAGGAAATAAGAAATCAAATAAATCATCATAATAATAATAATAATATTAACAATCATAATTTATGACTAACTTACAACAATCAGCAACTCATTTTGCAGATACCAAACCCCATTATGCCCTGCTCGACGGATTGCGAGGCGTGGCAGCATTGCTCGTGGTGTGGTATCATGTGTTCGAAGGCTACCAGTTTGCATCCGGCTCAGCCATCATCCAGGAAATCAACCACGGCTATCTGGCGGTTGACTTCTTCTTCATCCTTTCCGGTTTCGTCATCGGCTACGCATACGATGACCGTTGGGGAAAGACATTGACACTGGGAAAATTCTTCAAGCGCCGCCTCATCCGCCTGCATCCGATGGTAGTGATGGGTGCCTTGATAGGACTCGTAATGTTCATCCTTCAGGGGGCAGTGACCTGGAACGGCACACCGGCTTCGGTACCTGCGATGATGATAGCCCTACTCTGCGCCATGCTGATGATTCCCGCCCTGCCAGGTTGCGGATACGAAGTAAGAGGCAATGGCGAAATGTTTCCGCTCAACGGCCCCGCCTGGTCGCTCTTCTTCGAGTACATCGGCAACATCCTCTATGCCCTTTTCATCCGGAGACTCTCCACCAAGGCATTGGCGATACTCGCCGGAATCTTATCCATCCTTCTGCTTTGGTTCACGGCTACGGATGTTTGCGGCTACGGCATGTTTGGTGTGGGCTGGACGCTGGATGGTCTCAACTTCTGGGGTGGACTTCTGCGCATGCTTTGTCCATTTACGATAGGAATGCTGCTGTCCCGTTTTTTCCATCGCATCCAGTTCAAGGTAAAGGGTGCGTTCTGGATTTGTTCCATCATTCTTCTCCTGCTCTTCCACGTACCTTATATAGAGAGTACGGTTGGCGGCAGTATTGTGAACGGCAGTAATGTGGGCGGCGCTGATGGCATCACGCTGAATGGCATCATGGAGAATGGCATCATGCTGAATGGCGTTTTCGAGGCGGTATGCATCCTCCTGATTTTCCCGGCGATAGTATGGTTGGGAGCGAGCGGAATGACATCCGACCGTTTCAGCACCCGCATCTGCACGTTTCTGGGCGACATTTCCTTCCCGCTCTACATCGTGCACTATCCGTTCATGTATTACTTCTATTCGTGGCTCATCGAGAAGCAGATCTTCACGCTAGGCGAAACCTGGCCCGAGGCGCTCATCACCTGTGGAGTTTCGATAGCCGCCGCCTGGCTCTGCCTGAAGTTCTACGACCTGCCGGTTAGAAGATGGTTGGCGAAGAAATAAAGATTCGCCACCTTTTTTATATTATCTCCCCATTTTTCTTGCGAAATCAAAATATTCGTCGTATCTTTGCAGAAAGAATTTGTAGAAAGGTGGATGGCTCGCAAAAAAGCTATCCTGAAGACATAGGAGAATTAGATTATGACAGAAATGAACGATAGAAGATTGCCAGTAGGTATCCAGTCTTTTGCTGAAATAAGAAGAGCAGGTTACCTGTATGTTGACAAGACTGATATGATATGGAAACTTGCCAACAGAGGAAAAAAGTATAATTACCTGAGCCGCCCACGCCGCTTCGGTAAGTCGATTCTCGTGGATACACTCCAGGCTTACTTCGAGGGGAAAAAGGAACTCTTCGAAGGATTGAAGGTGATGGAGCTGGAGAAAGACTGGACCTGCTATCCCGTCATCCGGCTCGACATGAGTTGCGGAGGAGCTACACCCGAAGAACTCAACTCCTATCTCGATGATGCTTTCTATAAATACGAACAGAAGTATGAAGTAGCGGTCCGCCCGGAGGCATCCCTTGCCGTACGCTTCCAGAACATCATCGAAACGATGTTTCAAAAGACAGGAAAACAGGCGGTTATCCTCATCGATGAGTATGATTCTCCATTGCAGCATTCCTGGAAGACTCCTCAACATGATGCCTGCACAGCCATCTACAAGTCCGTGTTTGCCGTCTTGAAAAAAGAGGACGAACACGAGCGTTTCGTCTTCATCACGGGCATCACCAAGTTCACTCAGATTTCTCTCTTCTCTGTTCTCAATAATCTGAGCAACATCAGTTTTGATGCACCATACGCCACCATCTGCGGTATCTCGAAACAGGAAGTAGCCGACAACTTCATGCCTGAGATTGAGGCGATGGGAGAAGAAAACGGATGGACTCCTGAAGAGACGCTGAAGCAGCTCACGGCCTATTACGACGGATATCATTTCTGCCGCAAAAATATGGTGGATATTTTCAATCCGTTCAGCCTCATCAATGCCCTGGATGATAGGGAATTGAGAAATTACTGGGCTTCATCTGGAGCCACTTCCCTATTGCCAAAGTTCGTGGATGACATGGAAATGAAGATGGAATATTTTGACCACTGCTTCATCGAGGGCGATACCCTGGAGACATCGGACGTGGTGAATGGCGGAGCCGAGCTCTTCCTCTACCAGTCGGGGTATCTCACCATCAAGGGTTACGATGATGGCGTTTACATCCTGGGCTTCCCTAACTTTGAAGTTCGCAAGGCATTATACCGCGTAGTGGTTCCAGCCTTGACCATGAAGTCGAATTCGGAAGTGGTTTCTGTGCAGAGCTTCCTCAGAAAAATGATGCAGGACGGCAATACCGCTGAAGCCAAGAAGGCATTAAAAGCTCTTATCGCCGATGTTCCATACAGCAACAAGAAAATGGCGAGCATGGATATGGAGGAGCGTTACCGACTGATAATGAGCACGATATTCAGGGCCTTGGGCTTTAGGGTGGAAGTAGAAAGAATGCTGGCCACTGGCAGGATAGACATGATTGTGGAGGTTCCATCCTTCATCTACGTCCTGGAGCTGAAGCTATCTAACAATGGCGGCATTTCTGCAGCCGAGAACCAGATGAAGGAAAAGAGCTACACAGAGCCATTCAAGGCGGACAAGCGCAAGGTCATCGCCCTGGCAGTGGAACTCGATGAAACGGGCAAGGGATTGATAGATTGGAAAGAAGTGGATGAGTCTTTGTAAAAAACAAAGCCAGCCATCTTTCGTTCCGACGGATTTGCAATCCATCGTCTAAAAATGCTCCAACCTCTTTAAGACCTGTGGATTTGCAATCCGCAGCAAGCAAGATTGCAAATCCTTTTTTGTCATCCAGGTGAGGCGGATTGCAAATCCGCAATGCCCTAAATGGTCGAACATTTTTTATGCCGGATTGCAAATCCGGCAGGACGCCTGACGGTGGTCCAGAAAGGTGGTCCAGAAAACAAGAAGGTGGACCATAGAAAAGCAGTTGTTGCCTCTTACCGCAACAACTGCTTTTTCTTTTACAATATCATCAGCTATTCTACTACAATACTTACTGTATCATAACAAAAGCATCCTTCTCCTGCCTACACCTCCTTAATCTCCAGCGTTACTACGTTGCCTCGCCACACCGCCTTCTTGATGCGCTCGTAGAGGGTGGTGAAAAGCGACTGGCTCTTCAATACATAGCCGGGGGCATGAACCTCACCCACCAGGATGCTGCCCCTGCCCATCGTAAACGGACCATTGCCCGGCTGAATCATCGCACATGGCAGGGAGGTGAAAGCAGTAATATCGCCAAACTCATGAGAATGACGCGCCTTGCAGCAAAACTCACACTGGGAGGAATCCATCGGAACCAGGAACGGCATCTTGCGACGGTGATAGATGCACTTGCCAATGCACACACGATACTTTCCTGCCGGAAGACAATCTGCCTCACGCTCTACGGTGCCGCATACCTTCACCTGCTCATCAAACTCACTATCGTTCACATTCTCAGCCTTGAGCAACCCCATAATGGTACCACGCTCACGAATCATTCTTTCAACATACAAATTCAACATAGCAATATTATTTTAAATGATTATTATTAAATGTCTATTTTTAATTATTACCTATAAGACGGATATAATACTCCGAAAAGTCCTTACATCCTTTAGGCAACTGATGACGAACCAGCTGCGGCAACAGATCCTTCAACTGCAGATACAGTCGCTCTCCAGGTTCATCGGCATCAGGGAAGATATGGAGATTCAAGTCCTGCAAGGGGCGAAGATCCTCTTCCTTCAGCAAGGTGGCTGATGGAATGGCTATCGCCTTATGCCCGGCACTCATCATCGCCCAGCAATCCGTACAGCCTTCCGTGATGAAAAGAGGCTCGCCGGGCGACAGCCAGTTAAGTATCTGAACATTGTAAACATGGCACTCCGAACCCTTGGGAAACTTGAACCTCGCTACCCCCTTGGCTCGTGCAGCCTGCTTGCCCCCAGCCCCTTTTTCATCAGTACCCAGGTAGCGGCTCTGCACGGAGAGCAACCTCCCTTCCCGGGTATAATAAGGAATGAGCAGGGAGGGCGCATCATAGAATGGCTTGCCGAATCTTCTGCACGGAGTAGGCTCCGAGATACTCGAAACATGGCACCACTCGATGACTTCTCTTCTCAACCTTCGCTCTTCCAGCAGGAAGTGTTCTGCCTCGGCATTGAGCACAGGATACGACACGTAGAGATTGAGATATTCCGTATCTACAGCAACGGGGCGAGATGGCTCCATAGGCAGCACCTTTCTGGGCTTCACATCTGCGAATCTGCCAGCAGAGTTTTCATATCTGCAGCCACGATCGCCTGTTCTTCCGTCATCCTCAATATAGAGTCCGAATGCCTGTGCAAGCCAGCAACAGGCATCATGAAAATTGAGATTCATCCTGTGCATCACGAGGTCGATGGTGCCCCCATGCTTGCCACATACGTAGCAATGATACGTATTGTGGGAGGTTGAGAAATGAAGGCTCGGATGAGAATCGTTATGGAAGGGGCAGATGGCATTATGCCATCGCAATCCCATTCCCAACGCATCGGCAACCTGCTCTATCGGCAGGGAGCGAAGCTTTTCTATCATTACTTTATCTATCATAGTTTATCTCATTATAGTTCTTGATATTATCATATCTACTAAAATCAGTACTTGAAGTACAGAAACACGAGCTTCAGGAAGAAACCTACTGCTTGAGTTTGCGGAACTGATTCTTGTCAACCTTCTCTATCCATCCCAATTTCACCCAGCGTGAAATCACGTTCTTGGCAGGTGTCTTCTGCTCCAGATGCTCCAGGGTTACCTTGAGCAGGTCGCGGGTAAACTCAGAAGGGAGGTTCTCGAAGAGATGGCTCGGGCGGTAATCCGTAACCACATGGTCGGCATTGATCTGCTCATACACCGCACCCCATTTTGAGATCATATTATAGAGGGTATAGTCGGCCATGGCAAGATAAATCTGCTTCACCCATTTGTGGATAGTTTTCTCGTCCTTCTTTCCCTCCAGCTGATAGAGATACTGGCAGAGGCAGGCGATGCGGAAGGCTGATACGGAGCTGCGCTTGTAGAACACATCGAGTGCCTTGGAGCAGGATTTGAGCGCCTCTACACGGCGCTCACCACACCACTTGGTGATGGCAGGTTCCAGCCATTGGGTATCGAGCATCACCTCGGGTTGCATCGTAGTTTCGTCCTGATAGGTGGCTGCCATCAGCTGCTCGATGGTATGGTCGATTACTTGCTGCTGTGCTGGCGTGATGACCTTGAGTGTAGGCGGCTCATCGCCGATATGACTCTCCAACTGGCAGAGGATGGTGCGGGTGATGTTACCACCCTCGATGGCATTCTTGTCCATATAGCGATCGATGGCGGCAGGCGTTCCGCAGAAGAGACAGTTGAGCAGCACATCCACCACGGTGCTGTAGGAAGTTTCGCTCAGATAATCCTGACCATAGGTAGAGCCCAGATCGTAGGCAGTCTTCATAATCTGCTTCAGGTCGGAAAAGGCTCGCTTGTTCGACTGGGTGATGGTGGAGAGTTCATCGGCAAACATGAAGAGTGTTCTGGGTGCGCCATATTTCACTACCGGTGCATCGGCACGCTTCATCAGCATGGTGATACTTACGCTAGGAGGAAGGTTTACAATATCTGTCTTCGGTTCCGGAGGCAATTGTCCATCCTTTTTTCCCTTTCTTCTTTTCATTTCGTTATACTTCTGCTCCGTTCTTCTCTGCTCGCTATCCCTGTCGATGAGTTTCTGCATGATAATCTGCTGCACGTATCTGGCAAATGATTTTCCTGAGCTCTGGTCGCCGCAGACTATCACTTGCAGGAGGCAGGTGGATGGTGTCTGGTCGTACACATACTGGAATCTCAGACGTGGAGCGTAGGTTCCGAGAGCCGGAGCACAAGCCACGAATACCAGTGTACGCAGCACCTCGGGAGCATTGCCCACCAGTTCACGGAACACGGGTGGCAAATCCTTGGGTTTAGGCAGACGATGCGCCTTGTTCTGCCAGGGCAGCATGATGAATTCATCCTCTTTTCCTTCGCCAGCCTGAGGATTGGAAAGCTGGGCGGCTGCAATCTCCTGGAGATTGTCGGGCTGCAAAGAATTCTCGTTCTTCTGCATAATTAAATTGTTTTTTTCTGATGCAAAGATACAAAATCCAGGAAGGGAAATCAATAGCTGAAATGGGTTGCCGCATACTGTGCCGCATAATCCGCATAACCTGCCGCACACTTTGCCGCATAGGCACAAAAAAAGCGGGCAAGGAGCCCGCTCTATTATCCTAAAACTACAGTCTTTCTATCCGTTAATTCAGTTTTATATCTAGCCTAGTCAATCTCGTTTTTAAACGCCTTTCATATAGATAGAAAGGAATCTCTGCGCCACATGCTGCGCCTCCAGGATATCCATCTGGTTGCCATCCTCGATTCTCCAGTCGGGGTATCTACCCGAAATGCGGGTAAGGCGCCTGCCGATGGTGTCCTCAGAAGGAAGATCCTTCACCCCCACATATTCCTTGAGATAGGTGAGGAATTCATTGGTAGTCTCCACATATGGCAGACCATACCTCTCGTCCTTCGCTCTCATCAGGGCAAGGATGAAGGCATACTGATAGCCCACTCTCCTGCCGAAATAGTTGGCTGTACGCCCCTGGCATTTCTCGGTCTTCATCTGTTCGAAGGCTATCCTTATCCTTTCCTCCTTGGATTTCTGCAGCCACGTTTCTGCAGCCGCTTCCTGATGCCGATTCCTGTCCATGTGCAGGTCTTGATGCTGGTCCTTGTGCTGATTCCTGTGCTTCTGCATCGCCAGCCACTCTTCCAGCGTCATCCCCTGCTGCTCGGCCTGCCGCTCCAGCTCATCGTAGATTCGCTCACGTGCCAAGACCTCCTCCAGCCCGCTTCTGGCTACCACCGTGGCACCAGCCTGCAGGGTATAGTTATCGCCATAGTTATGGTTGTTGTATATGTTCATCGCTTGCCTCCTTTCGCAGGTCTGCTTGATATATACACGTTGTCCGGATTGATAGGAGTCACCTGAATGTTGGGATCCAGCGAATTTGCCTGAATCTCGAGTTCGAACGGTATCTCCTTGTTTGAAAGTTCTCCGAGCCCATCTGCCATGGTCAGAACTGCCTGCAGCTTTTTAGAGGGCATGCCTTCATCAGCCACCACACTAGCCCCCGACTCCAGATTGTAGTTGGTACCATAGCTGCGCTCTATCTTGTTGCCATTGATGATGGTCACATTCTTGGCATCTGCCACACCCGCCTGCATCAGCTGCATATTCTGCTGCTGCGCATTTTTCTCCTGTTCCTGCTCTTCCCTATGCTGTTTTCTCAGCTTGTCGCAATTCCTCAACAGCTTGCCGTATTCACTCAGGTCCTGATCACCAAACTGTTCCAAGAACTGCTTAGAATCGAAAAAGATTTCCAGCAGTCGCTTGGCTCCCGGATAGAGTTCATCATCAATTTCTCTCGGATCAACCACCATATTGCCCAGATCACAGAAGAGACCAATCATTTTAGTACTCAAACCCAGGACAAAGCCTTCATCAATGTCCTTACCGGTGAAGAAAAAGGTGAAATCCTTCCCTACGTTTTCCTTCATGAGCTGAGCATCCTTATCCGTGAAATTGAACCGATGCAGTTTAAATTCAGAAAAGTCATTATCTGGTGAATCATCCGGGGCATATTTCTCTTTCAGGTCAGTCAAGATCTCGATCAGCTGCTTGTTCTGCTGCCTGAGCAGTTCTATCTCCTGCATAGCCACCTTGAATTTCTCCTCATAGGTATCCGCCTTGCCAGCAGAAAGCCCGGAAAATTCACCCTCCTCGATTCTTGCTTTTAAATGATAATCATCAGGATTAGTGACATGGTTGAGGACCAGAAATTCGTGGAATTTAGCCTGCGACTGAGCATCCCTGTAAATCTTAAGCAGGGAAATGAGGTCTAGCTCGCATAGCTTCTTACGAAAAGAAATCTGGAAATCCTTTCTGGCGCAAAGCTCTTCTACAGGCATAGGTTGAGGATCGAGATTGCGATTACGGATATTCCCTTCCTTTTCGATGAATTCATCCAGCATCTCATCAATATCCCTTGTATAATGATAAGTGCTGCAAGACTGCCAATCTACAAGATACTCCAGCAGATTATCCGCAAAATCCTTCAGATATTCAGAATTGTCTCCCTGCAACCGGATGATGGCATAGCCTAACCAGCAGATAAGTCTGCAGTCATCCGACTTATCCGGGCAACTTTCCTGTCCGAGAAGTTCAGCTACCCTAGCCCTTACAGCATTCTCCACATCTATCGGTTTAAGATAGCGGTGAGGATACTTCTGCAGCCTCATTCTTATCGCCAGTTCATAGGCACAATCGAAGTAGATGTCTGGTTCGTCAAAGCTCAAGACAGCAGAAGCTTCATTGAAGACGACACCATACAACTCATCCAACACGTGGTTGATGCCAGTAGGGTCGTCAGCCATGTACTTTTCATATCCATTTTCCCCTTTGCCCATATAAATGAGTTCTCGAGGTAGGTTTAATGATTTTATCATTCGCTTAGGAGTTTATTAGCTATAAAGATACGGAATTTCGCCAAGACCACCAAACATTTTTCCAGTTATTTTGCGTTATCAGCGATATTTTTCCATCCACTCTGTTTTTTCGCTTACTTTTTAATGCTGGAACATGAAAATTGAAAGAAAAAAGCCAGCAGAAGGAATAAAAAAAAGGGAAAGGATTGAGAAGATGAGATGAGACGGAAGATGAGATGGAAGATGAGACGGAAGATGCCGAAAAGGTCAAAAGTCACATTTGACCTTTTGCAATATGAACAGATGGAGGATGATATTCCTAAAGGCTTAATGAGAGATGCTATTATTAATAATAAACCATTATATAATGTACGCGCGCATACAATAATAAATAGAATCTTCTATCATCACAAACTCCATTCTCTTACAGAAGACCTAGCAGACTATCTCTCTTCCAGGCTTCCACTAAAAAAGGAAAATCCCAAAAGTCACTTTTGACCTTTTGACCTTTTGACCTTTTGACCTTTTGACCTTTTCTGCCAGGGGGCAGAAAAGCATCCCTCTCCCCTCCTCGCCCCTTTTCCTACGTCGCCACGTAGCAATTCCTGCGTCGGGACGTAATATTTCCTACGTCGGGACGTAGGAAAGACCAACTGCCGGGACCGCCTTTTTCACAACTGCCGGGACAAGCCGATTCAAATGCCGGGACAACTATTGCATTTCGCCCAAAAATGTTGTATCTTTGCATCGTCAATGAAACTCATTGATGGGGCTCGCTGCCGGGCAGGATACCGCGGAACTGCATGGAGGGGATGCCCGATACAGAAACTGGATTATTCACTAAAAAGAAAGGAATGAAGAAAATGAAAAAGGAAACTTGGAAGACGATTCTGCAAGTCATCGTCACTGTGCTCACTGCACTCTGTACATCACTCGGAGTTACGAGCTGCATGTAGTACATCTACAAACAAAATAAATCACTAAAAAAACTATTTGAACTCTGGGTATCCAAGAAAACGCACTTGAGCGCTACGTCGCTTTTGAGAAGGGTAAGCAGAAGTGGGCATACGTTATGCAGGCAGACCTCTACGGTCAGCTTACCCAGAGTAAGGTTATCGAGGAAGCTGCCGTGCGCAGCGGACTCGCCAAGCAGGTGATCAACGCCGCCTGGGGTGCCATCGGAGCAGTCATCACCGCATGGGCCACCGAGGGTCACTCTGTGGCTGTACCGGGACTCGGCTCCCTCCGATTCGGTCTGAACTCTACCGCCGTGGAGGATGTCAACAAGGTGAGCAGCTCGCTCATCAACCGCCGCTACATCATCTTCGTGCCTAACGCCGACATCAAGGAGGAGCTCGCCAAGACCAGCGTCAACATCACCTGCTACGACCGCAACGGCAAGATCGTGAAGCAGGTTACCTCTGCCGACAAGAACGACACCGGGGAGGGTGACAACAAGGATAACACCAACCAGGGAGGAGGTACTTCGCAGGGCGGTGGAACTTCGCAGGGAGGAGGTACCAGCCAGGGTGGTGATTCCAACCAGGGAGGCAACACCAGCCAGGGTGGCGGTTCTACCGATGGCGATGGTAACGGCGACAACGTAGATTTCTAAAAACTACGTAGATCTCTAAAAACAACGGAGATCTCTAAAAACAACGGAGATCTCTAAAACCATCAAGGTGTGCCAGATTACAAGGAAGTGAATCTGGCGCACCTTCTTTTTTTTATCTTTTTCTCCTTAAAAGTGGTCTTTTTGGAAAAACCTCATTCGTTATTCAAGTTTTTTTCGTACCTTTGCACGCGAAATCAATAGACTAGAATATCAAACAGCCTGGAATATCAAACTGGCTGGAATATCAGATAGACTATAATGTATTTAAAATAAGGTATAAGATATGAAATCTCACATCAAAATTTATCTACTTGTCTGTATCGCCGCCCTGCTCCTTACGGGCTGCGATACCGTATTCGATGTTCACCCTTACGATGTTCGCGTAAAGGGCGAAACCAATCTGAATGCCAAGAACATACAGAAGATAGAGCAGACGGTGAAGAGCAAGGATACCATCCGGTTTGCCGTGATCAGCGACAGCCATCAGTGGTACGACGATCTGCAGAAGGCGGTTAATGACATCAACAGCCGCCAAGACAGCATCGACTTCGTGATCCACTGCGGCGACATCTCCGACTTCGGCGCTACCCGCGAAATGAAGTGGACACGAGAAAGAATGCAGAAACTCAAGATGCCTTCGGTGGTGCTGCTGGGCAACCACGACTGTCTGGGCACGGGCAACCAGACCTACGAGGCCATCTACGGCGACCCCGACTTCAGCTTCATCGCCGGAAAGGTGAAGTTCGTTTGCCTCAACACCAATGCCATCGAGTATGACTACTCCCGTCCGGTGCCCAACTTCGACTTCATGGAGGCGGAACGCTCTGCCGATTCGCTCGACTTCGACCGCACCGTGGTGTGCATGCACGCACCTCCCTACTCCGAGCAGTTTAACAACAACGTAGCGAAGGTATTCAATTATTACATCCACGAGTTCCCTCGCCTGCTGTTCTGCCTGGACGGTCACGGTCATCATACCAAGACGGAAGACCTTTACAACAACGGCACCCTGTTCTATATGGCAAGCAGCGTACACTTCCGTCAATATTACATTTTCACCATCACACCAAAGGATTATCATGTTGAAGTCATCGATTTTTAAGTTCAGTATATGGGCGCTCCTCCTGCTATCGGCAAGCACAACGGCAAGCGCCGGCGAGGAGGGGTTAGAAAAGGAGAATTTAGGAAAGGAGAGTTCAGAGGAAGATTCACTCACCCGATACGACAGGCGCATCCTCCGCTATCGCAAACACTGGGATGTGCTGATGCCTACGCAGAGCGTGATACAGACCTGCGGCAACATGGGTATCATCTCGCTGGGTATCGGATGGGACTACGGCAAGCGAAGCCAGTGGGAGACGCATCTGCTCTTCGGCATCGTTCCGAAATATGATTCGGATGAAGTAAAAATGACAATCACGCTGAAGGAGAACTTCATTCCCTGGCGAAAAGACTGGGGAAAGGGATGGCAGTTTGAACCCCTGGAGTGCACGCTGTACCTGAACACGGTGTTGGGTCACGATTTCTGGACAAAGCAGCCTACCAAGTACGAGAGCGGATATTATCCCTTCTCTACCCGAATCCGCCCGAATCTGGGATTTGGCGAACGGTTTACGTATCAGATTCCGAACAACAGGCGCAAGCGCGTGAAGAGCCTCACGCTCTTCTATGAGTTGAGTACGAATGATATCTATTTCATGCGGTTCTACCGCAACGGCAATGCCGGTTTCTGGGATGTCTTCGGCCTGTCGTTTGGCGCAAAAATGCAGATACTCTAAGTTTATTTTAAAAGAAAAAAAAGATGGAAACAGAAGAGATTGTCCATAAGCTGGAGGCGAAGGGCATCAAGCCCACCTCCAACCGCATACTGGTGATGAAGACTCTGGTGAATGAGCAGAATCCGCTGAGTCTGAAGGATTTGGAGCAGAAGATGGTGTCGATGGATAAGTCGAGCATCTTCCGCACGCTGACGCTCTTTCTGGAGCATGATGCCGTTCATGCCTTCGAGGATGGAAGGGGGATATTGAACTACGAAGTGTGTGAGGAGGAAGGAGAGTGTGATCATCATGATGGTCATATTCATTTCTACTGCGAATCATGCCACCGTTCGTTCTGCATGGAGGATATCCATATTCCGAGCTTCGAATTGCCGGAAGGATTCTATCCCCACTCCGTCTCCTTCGTCATCAAGGGAGAATGCCCTGAGTGCAGGAAGAGGCTTCGCTGAAAGCAATGCCTATTGTTTTTACAACAACAAAAAAAGCTCCGAAGAAAGATGAACTTCTTCGGAGCTTTTTTGTACACCCTTAGGGATTCGAACCCTAGACCCACTGATTAAGAGTCAGTTGCTCTACCAACTGAGCTAAGGGTGCAGCAAGCTTAGCATTTGAGTTATTTCTCAAAAGCGGTTGCAAAGGTACTGCTTTTTTCTGACACCACCAAATTTTTCGGCAACTTTTTTCTTTTTCATGCGCATTTTCCTGATTTTCCATACATTTTCAAGAGAAAAAGTGTATCTTTGCAGCCACTTATACATTATTATATATGTAGAGCATCAAAGAACATAATAGAATATAAGAGAAATCTTATCAATTAAGAAATCAAAAACATAAGAGAATATGAACGGAATATACACTATCCTGCTCCTCGTGCTGAGCAACATCTTCATGACGCTCGCATGGTATGGACATCTCAAACTCCAGCAGACGGGCACCAGCAGCAACTGGCCACTCATCGGAGTCATCGCCTTCAGTTGGGCGATCGCCTTCTTCGAATACTGCTGCCAGGTACCAGCCAACCGCATCGGATTCATCGACAACGGCGGTCCATTCAATCTGGTACAGCTCAAAGTGATACAAGAGTGCGTGTCGCTCATCGTCTTCGCCATCATCGCCAACCTCCTCTTCCAGGGACAGGGCCTGCATTGGAATCACTTTGCCGCATTCGTCTGCCTCATCGCTGCCGTGTATTTCGTCTTCATGAAATAACTGAGTCCACTTTAATAAGAACAATTATAACAACATAAAAGAATAACCGACAATGGAAAAGAAATTACGTGTTGCTTCCCTCTGCGTGCAGGGAGGCTATGAGCCGAAGAACGGCGAGCCGATAGAAGTGCCTATCTATCAGAGTACTACATTCAAATACGACAACTCTGAGGAGATGGCGATGCTCTTCGACCTGAAGAAGGAGGGCTACTTCTATACCCGACTCCAGAACCCTACCAATGATGCTGTGGCAAAGAAAATCGCACAGCTCGAAGGTGGTGTGGGTGCCGTATTGACCTCAAGCGGTCAGGCTGCCAACTTCTATGCCGTATTCAACATCTGCGAGGCTGGCGACCACATCGTTACCTCTAACGAAATCTACGGCGGCACCTTCAATCTCTTCGGTGTTACCCTGAAGAAGCTCGGCATCGAGTGCACCTTCGTAAACCCTAACGCCAGCGAGGAGGAAATCCAGAAGGCATTCCGCCCTAACACCAAGGTGGTATTCGGCGAAACCATCAGCAACCCTGGCTGCGCCGTGCTCGACATCGAGAAGTTCGCCCGCATCGCTCACAAGAACGGCGTGCCGCTCATCGTAGATAACACCTTCGCCACACCTATCAACTGCCGCCCATTCGAGTGGGGTGCTGACATCGTTACCCACTCTACCACCAAGTATATGGACGGTACAGCATCGCAGGTAGGCGGCGTAGTAGTGGATAGCGGCAACTTCGACTGGATGGCGAATGCCGAGAAATTCCCTGGCCTCTGCACACCGGATGAGAGCTACCACGGACTCACCTACGTGAAGGCTTTCGGCAAGATGGGATACACCACCAAGCTCGTGGCACAGTTGATGCGCGACCTGGGTTCCATCCCTGCGCCAATGAACTCATTCATCCTGAACCTGGGCCTGCAGAGCCTGCACCTGCGTATGCGCCAGCATTGCGAGAATGCGCAGAAGGTGGCTGAGTTCCTGCAGAATGATGAGCGTGTGGCTTGGGTTCACTATAGCGGACTGAAGGGCGACGAGTATTACGACCTTGCCCAGAAGTATATGCCTCATGGCACCTGCGGCGTCATCGCCTTCGGATTGAAGGGCGACCGTGAGACAGCCATCAAGTTCATGGATTCATTGGATATGATCAACATCGTGACTCATGTGGCAGATGCCCGCACCTGCGTGCTCCACCCTGCCAGCCATACCCACCGCCAGCTTTCAGACGAGCAGTTGAAGGAGGCAGGCGTTGCCCCAGATTTGATTCGATTGTCAGTAGGTATCGAGGATGTAGAAGATATCCTGGATGATATCAAGCAGGCATTGAACAAGATCTAAAAAAATCTAGAAAGAATAAAAAAAGAATCGCCCTGTAAGCGCAAAAGCTTTCAATTTCAAAGCTTTTGCCCTTACAGGGCGTCTTTGTAAATGACCATAAACCCCAGGGTGTTACCCTGGGCTAGGAGCTTCTGCCCTTTCAGGGCGTGCCGGGAATAGAACTTCAGTTCTTTCTCTTAAGCCGGCAAATATTGATTTAGGGCGTGTTTACACCAATTTATAAATCTCACTAGGCGTCTTCCGCTTCAGCACTTCCAGCTCGAAGTCCTTTCCGGCAACGATGCCCTTGCTCCTGAGAATCTGCTCCACGGTCTTTCTCGCCAGTTCGGGATGATTATTCTCCTCGCTGAGATGGCAGAGCCATACGTGGCGGAGGCTCGGAGTGGCGAAGTCGGCAAGCGCATGGGCACACTCATCATTGCTGAGATGACCGTTCGGCCCCAGGATTCTGTCCTTCAGATACTGAGGATATTTTCCTGCCAGAAGCATCTCCACGCTATAGTTCGATTCCAGCACCAGATAGTTCGCCTTGCCGATGAACTCCTGAATCTCCTCCGTGATGTGTCCCACATCCGTAATCAGACAAAATGTGACACCCTCGTGCTCCACGAAATAGCCCACATTATCCGTACTGTCGTGAGGCACCCCAAACGGAGTAACCCTGAACTCGCCCACCTGGAACGGCACACCTTTCTCTATGATGTGCGCATGATTAGGCACAATTTTCTTTCGGACGCAATAGTTGCGCTCGATACCTGCATGAACTTTACGGGTTGCATATACTGGTAGATGATAGTCAGTACTCAAGCTCCCCACCGACTTTACATGGTCGGCGTGGTCATGGGTAATGAGGATATGATGCACATCCTCGAAGCGCAATCCATAGTTATGGAAGTGCTTCTTCAGGGTTCTGATACCTACTCCTACGTCTATCAATAGCGAATCCGTTTCAGTGTAAAGATAGTAGCTGTTGCCACTGCTTCCACTGCCAAAGGATATAAATTTTAGCATTTTAATTGTTATTTTCCCTGCAAAGTTAGCAAAAAAGATTCTTATTACAAAGTTTTTTACTATCTTTGTGCCCAAAATAAGCAAATAAATAGAAATTTTAAGAATTCGAAAACATGATTAGGAAAACAATATCCTGTATGGCAATCGCCGTAGCAGCCATACTGACAAGCGTTTACACCCTTACGGGATGCCAATCTCATCAGGGTGACGAAAATCAGCTGGAGAATGACATCGACTCATTCGCCACCTACTACTTCAACTGGCAGTTCCCCAAGACTCTGAAATACTGCACCCAGAGTTCGGAATCCTGGCTCCGCTATGCTGCCAGCAACGTGCATCAGGCGGATGTTGATCTGCTGCGCACCAAGACTGAGGATGCCACGATAGAGATCAACGACATCGACTTCAGCGACGACGGAGCGAACGCCACCGTCAGCATCACCGTATATAATTTTCTGCAGATGGACACCATCGGGCAGGAAGCCCACCTCGTAGAAGAGGCCGACTTCCACCTGCCGATGCGTATCGAGAACGGGGTATGGAAGATTAGAATGGTAAACCTACCGCGAAGTGAAAGGCGAAATCGCGACTGAGCTTTGGGTGAATAATCGCCCAATGCTCATCCCCACTCTCGTAGGCAGGATTGATTGCCTTCATACCCATATCGAAACGAAGGATGAAATAATCGAAGTTCAACCTCAGACCCATACCATACGCCGCAGCAATCTGCTTGTAAAACTTATCTAACTTAAACTGTCCGTTAGGCTGCTCATCATATTTTCTGAGCGTCCAGATATTACCTGCATCCACAAACAGGGCACCTTCGAATTTCCAGAACAAAGGAGTGCGGTACTCGGCATTCAGGTCGAGCTTCATATCACCCGTCTGGTTGATGAAGTCGATGCGCCCGTCATTGCCCTTGTATCCGCCAGGTCCCAGCTCTCTTACGCCCCAGCCTCTCACCGAGTTGGCACCACCCGAAAAATACCGTTTCTCGAAAGGCAGCACCTTGCTGTTGCCGTAAGGATACGCCACGCCGATGCCTGCATGCAGCGCCAGCACATTGCGGTCGTCGAAACGCACCAGATGGGTGTAGTCGAAATCAGCCTTGGCATACTGGGCATAGGCGATATTGATGAAAGTACGCTGTCCCTGAGAATTTATCTTGAAATTCAGCGCCTTGGAGAAAGCGCTGAGCAGATTGCCCGAAGACTCTACATTCAGTCGGAAGGCATCTACCCCATCGCTATAGTTCAATCCGAATCCCATCTTCATGATGAAGATATCCTCGTAGTTATAGCGCAGGATGGCATTTCTGTTATCTACATCATCCAGATAGTCGCGCTTGAAAGTCTCTGAAATCCAAGGCATATACACATAGTTGAGGTCGAGCAGGTCGAATCGCCAATTGAGATGATGGCGGGGTTCTGCCCAGCGGTAGCGCCATGCCATGGAGAAGACGCGACGATGGAACTCCGGACGATTCTGGAGGTCCCAGGCCACCGAATACTCCGTATTGGCAGTCTGTCTTCTTCTGAAATTCTTAGACAGCAGCGGTGCTACGAAGCGTGGGAACACCAGCTTGCTCTCTATCGAATACTCCTGATAGTTCTGGTCCTGATAGCCCTCCAGTCCGGTAATAGCCTCGTAGGCACCACGCAGCTCGATACTCAGCTGTTCGCTACCCCGGAAGAGGTTTCTGTTGGTATAGGTGAGCGAAGCCGCAGCACCCAGGTCGCCTGCCGTATTGGTTCCTTCCGGCTGGAAGGAGATGGTAGAAGGCTTGTTGGTGCTGATCTGGATATTGCAATCGAGCATTCCGCTATCGGGAGCTTCCACGAATCGGATATTGGTATATTTCACCGCCTGCAGGCGTGCGAAATTATTATACGTACGTTGCAGGGCAGAGGCGCTGTAGGGACTTCTCTCCTTCAGGGCAGTGGCATTCAGGAGCACCTGATGGCGCAGGTGGATGCGGTCGCTGTCGTTGCTGAGATAGTTGATTTTCCTGATCTCATATCGTGAGTGTGGGGTTTCCGGCGCATTACTGTTGGCCTTGTAGTTCATCAGATGCAGGGTAACGCCGATGTCTTTGCTGCCCGTGATGGTATCTGCAGAAAAGTGGATGAAATCCTTGTTGAAGCGGAAGTATCCATCATCAATGAGGAGATTGGAAATACGCTTGCGCTCATTATCCAGCGCCTCTACCGTGAAACGCATTCCCGGCTTCAGCATCTGGTTATCAGGATTATCCAGCTGCAATCTATCCTGTATGTTCTTATCCTCTATGTCATACTCCACCTTGCCGATGAAGAACGGCTCACCGGGATGCAACAGATAGGTGGCATCCAACTTCGGGGCTTTCTTCCGCTTCCTGCCCTTCGCATTCTCATTCTTTCCATCCGCATTCTCATTCCCGCCATCCATCTCATTCTTGTTACCACCCTTCGCCCAATCCTCCCCGTGAACGGTAGTATAGAGGGATACGCCAGCGTGCAGGAATCCCTGGTTCTGCATCGCCGTGAGCAGGTCCTGGCAAGTGAGTCGAGCCTGGATGGAATCATAAATGACGGGCTTCTTGCTGAACGGGTTTTTAAAGAGTGCAAAGAGCTTTGGCTTCTCTTTCTGTCGCACATACTGCTTGAGCGCCCCTGCATCATATTCCGCAGAGTCGCTCTTCACTTCCACCTTATTTAATATATACTCCCCCTCCTGCACATACTTGCTGGCAGAACATCCAGCCAGAACCAGTGGCAGGGCGAGAACTGAAATCTTCTGTATTTTCACGAATCTAATCCTTTTAGATTGCAAAGATAGTGTAAAACGAAGAAAATACAAAATATTTAGCACTTTTTATTTTGTATTGTCTGCTTTTTATGCTACCTTTGCATCCATTAAAGATTAGAAACAACAACAAATGATTAGCAAGAATAAGATAAAATACATTCGTTCGCTCGAACTGAAGAAGAACCGCAACAAGGAAGGAAAGTTCGTGGCGGAAGGTTTCAAGGTAGTAGATGACCTGCTCGCCCTGCAACCTGCCGACCTCATTGTGGCCACCCAGGAGTGGCTCCACGGCAAGCACCTTGCGGCGCAGACAGAAGTGATAGAGGTGACCGAAGAGGAGCTGAAGAAGGTGAGCTTCCTGCAGCATCCGCAGCAGGTGCTGGCTGTTTTCAGACAGGATACCGGCTGCAATAAGCAGGATTCCAACAGCTCTCAGGAAGAGGCGGAGGAGAAGAACTTCGGCTTTTCTAAAATCAACACCCAGGAACTGAGCCTCGCCCTGGATGGCGTGCAAGACCCGGGCAACCTGGGCACCATCATCCGCATTGCCGACTGGTTTGGCATCACCCACATCTACTGCAGTCAGGATACTGCCGACGTGTATAACCCGAAGGTGGTACAGGCCACGATGGGCAGCATAGCGAGAGTGAAGGTGGAATATGGCAACCTGCTGGCTCTGGTAGAGTCATTGCCTGCAGATGTACCCGTATATGGCACCCTGCTCGATGGCGACAACATCTATCAGCAGCAGCTGGAAAACCGGGGACTCATCGTGATGGGAAACGAAGGAAAAGGCATTTCGCCTGCCCTTGCCAAGAAGGTGAACCGAAGACTGCTCATCCCGAACTTCCCGGAAGGAAGAGCCACAGCCGACAGCCTGAACGTAGCGATCGCTACAGCCATCACCTGCTCAGAATTCAGAAGAACTAAATCATTATAACTATGGAAGTAAATGAATTATTTAAGCAACGCAGTATAACTGCCTGCATGAAAGCATCCTACAATACCGTAACGAGCGATATCCGTTCGCTCGTCAAGCAGACCTGGGTTACCCATGTGCCTTTCGCAGTATTGCTGGCAATCGTACTTTACTTTCTCCTCCCCAACAAGTCGCTTCACGATTGGGGAGAAGCGAATCCGATGGCTTCATTCATCCTGCAAACCATCATCTACGCAGCCACCCTCGTGATGGCGGCAGTATCATTCTGGCATCTCCTGCCCCACAAGCAGCTCTGCCCTCAGGGCGAAAAGCGCAAGCCAGGCAGATCGCTGGTCCGCATCCTCCGCCACTTCGGAGGCTTCCTCATGACCTGCTTCCTGGGTATGATGATTGTAGGCATCGCCACCTTTATAGCAGCTGTGCCTACCATCATCCTCATCATCGCCCAGCTCTACTCACAGTTGGGTGCACTCCAGGGCGATCCGCTCGGCGTACCGGGCTATTTCACCCCACTCCTCTTCCTCGTCTTCACCCTCACCAGCCTGCTCATCATCTATGCCCTCACCTGGCTCGGCATTGCACTGGCTTACCAATATGCATCCTACAAGGTGCAGGATGAGGAAAAGAAAAAACTGAAGGAGAGTCAGCAGCAGATGGCAGTAGCCGGTATAGAGCAGATGGCTGCAGAAGAAGAGGAAAGCAAGAAGTATTAATCATATTAACATAAAAGAGATAGAAAGAGACATGAAACAGACAAGATTACTCTTCATCGACCGCGACGGAACCCTGATTCAGGAACCAGCGGACGAACAGATTGACAGCTTCGAGAAACTGGTATTCACCAAGGGCGTATTCCGCAACCTCGCCTTCATTGCCCAGCACACCGACTACGAGCTGGTGATGGTGAGCAACCAGGACGGACTGGGCACCGACTCCTTCCCGGAGAACACCTTCTGGCCAGTACACAACTTCATCATCCAGACCCTGGAGAGCGAGGGCATCCACTTCGCCAAGCAGCATATCGACCGCCACTTCCCTGAGGATAACTCGCCGATGAGAAAGCCGGGCACAGGCATGCTGACCGAATACATCTACAATCCAGCCTACGATATGGCAAACAGTTATGTAATCGGCGACCGTGAAACCGATGCCCAGCTTGCCGAGAACCTGGGTTGCAAGAGTCTGATTCTCGGAAAAGACGATATGGACTGGGATAAGATTGCTGAGATTCTCTTTGCCGGCGACCGCATCGCAGAAGTGAAGCGCACCACCAAGGAGACGGATATCTACATCAAGGTAAATCTCGATGGTTCAGGTAAATGCGACATCTCTACCGGTCTTGGTTTCTTCGACCACATGCTGGAGCAGATAGGCAAGCACGGCATGATGGACCTCACCATCCACACCAAGGGCGACCTCTATGTGGATGAGCATCACACCATTGAAGATACGGGTATTGCCCTGGGCGAATGCCTGCTGCAGGCGTTGGGCGACAAGCGTGGCATCGAAAGATACGGCTACAGTCTGCCGATGGATGATTGTCTCTGTCAGGTGGCATTGGATTTCGGTGGCCGTCCATGGTTGATCTGGGATGCCGAGTTCCACAGAGAGAAGGTGGGCGAAATGCCAACCGAGATGTTCAAGCATTTCTTCAAGAGTCTGAGTGATGCGGCAAAGATGAACCTCAACATCAAGGCTGAGGGTGAGAACGAGCATCACAAGATAGAAGGCATCTTCAAGGCGCTTGCCCGCTCCCTGAAAATGGCGGTGAAGAGAGACATCTATCACTTCGAGCTTCCTAGCTCTAAGGGAATGCTATAATCAATTGATAATTGATAATAAAAGCCCGACAAGATTCACTGAATCCTGCCGGGCTTTTATTATCAGAACTTTGTCATGAACTCCACAACAATCTTATCCTTTTCTGAAGTCTTGGCAATGCCACCCTTGCGATAGAAATACTTCTCGTAGTTGATACGGATATCCGAGATGAATGGCTTGGCAAGGCTCAAGGTTACACCGCCAGTAACACGATGGCGCTTGTAATCATTGATCTTCAAGGCACCGAGTTCGGTATCAGAACCGCCATATCGGGTACCATCACTATGGTCGCTCATGAAATCATATCTTGCCAATGGTGAAACCTTCCGGATGATGCTCTTCTGATTGCGAACCGGAATATCATAGCATACAAATCCATCGAAAGCATGCACATCATGGAAGGCGTCCTTGCTGTAATGCTTGTAAAGATACTCTGCCTCAGCAATGAAACCACCCTTGTGGAAGGTGATACCGCCATCATACATCGTTACCGTAATATCAGATGGCTTGATCTTCTGTGTACTCAACACCAGGTTCACATTCGGAAAGAGGAACTGAGCCTTGGCAGAATAGTTAACGCCCTTGGTCCAGTAATCCTTCTGGTTGGTCAAGCCCGAACCGTTGAAGATACCGGCATTCACCACGATAGGGAAACCTACATTCCAGGTGTATCCTATTTCAGCACCCACGTCGCGCACGTTACCCACCTGCTTGGCGATGAACGAACGGTTGGCAAAGTACTGCTGATGAGGAGAACGGTGAGCATCGATGGTGAATGGCACACGCTCCTGACCGATGGTGAACTGCAAGGTTTTCCAAGGAGTGATGCGAGTATAAGCATCCAGCATCTTGATTTTGCCCTCATCGCAAAGGTCAATCTCTGCCTTATAGCTCACCTCTGGAGCCACCTTGCCCGTCACGTTGATGCGGGCCGTGCGCACCTCGAAGCGTCCCTCCCCCTCTTCGGTCTGGTACTCATACTTAGAGCGGATGGTTCCACCAATCTTCGGAGTCTTGTCAAAACTCTCGTCATTATTCTGGGCATTCACTGCTGCCACCTGCGCCACCAAGAGTGCCGCCAACAAAAACATCTTCTTCATACTATCTTATTTACACCTTATATGATTATTTTCGGGTGCAAAAGTACAAAGAAGATGTTTCTAATTGAGGACATCTATATTACAATCGTATTACTATGCCATATATCATTCTTTTTCAAGCAACAAGACCCTTGAAGACCAATCGGTGCGCTCATTTCTTGCCACGCTATGGTTCATTGGCATCTCCAAGCCATGCTCCATCAGGTATTGACCAGAGAAAGACTTGCCCTCGAAAGGAAAAGGCTTGTTGTCGATGACGTTCAGCTCGCGTACCTTATATATCTGGTTGGCCTCAAGACCCGCCATCTTGACACGAGGCAGATGCACATTGTGCATGTTCTCGGTCTTGTACCAATAGAACACCGCCTTATCCTTTGCCTCGGATACGTACATCAACGAAGAAACCCCTTGATTGTCGAATGGAGACACCAAGCGATAGAGGTCGCCCATCTGCACGACAGGACGAATCTCCTTGTACTCGGCTATCGCTTTCTTGCAGAGAGCCTTCTGTGCATCAGTCATGTCCTTAGGCTGAATCTCCATACCCAATCTGCCGCTCATCGCCACGTCTATGCGATACTTGAGCGAGGTGGTGCGATAGACGGTGTGGTTAGGCACGGCTGAGATATGCGCTCCCATCGCCATGGCTGGGAAGAAATAGCTGGTGCCATACTGCATATACACTCTCTGGTAAGCATCGGTATTGTCGCTGCACCAGAACTCGTCAAATCCCTTGAGGAATCCCCAGTTCACTCTGCCGCCACCACTGGCACAGCACTGAATAATGACATCCTTGTGCCTGTTGCGGATGCGCTCCATCACCTTGGCAAATCCTTCATGATAAGCAATGTAGAGATGGCTCTGGTCTTCCTTGGAAAGATATTGGCTGCCATGGTTCAAGATGCCCATGTTGGCATCCCACTTGATATAAGCTATCTCTGGGTATTTAGTCAAGAGATGATCCACCACACCATATACAAAGTCCTGTACCTTAGGATTGGAAAGATCCAGCACCAACTGCGTTCCGCCTCTACCTGTAGTGGCATCCCTGTCAGGAGCCTTGATAATCCAGTCGGGATGCTTTTCATATAATTCGCTGCGGGTGTTGGTCATCTCAGGCTCTATCCAGATACCAAACTTGATACCCTTTGCCTTGGCACTTGTCAAGAGTCCATTGATGCCTTCTGGCAGTTTCTTCGAATCTACCATCCAGTCACCCAAAGAAGTCTTTTCGGTATTACGAGGATATTTCTCGCCAAACCAGCCGTCATCCATCACGAAGAGCTCACCACCCATGTCGGCGATGTCTTGCATCATCTGGTTCATGCCCTCTTGGTTTATCTTGAAATACACACCCTCCCATGAGTTGAGCAAGACAGGACGAACCTCCGAGCCATGGGCAAGCATATACTTTCTGCCCCAACGATGGAAGTTGCGACTTACCTCGCCTGCTCCATTTTGCGAAAAAGAGAAGGCAACGGCAGGAGTGCGGAAAGTCTCACCTTTTTTGAGATGATATTCTGAGTTGTCTGCATCAATGCCAGCGAAGAAATAGTGATAGTCAGTCTCATCGGTCACGGCTTTGAGCTTATAATTACCGCTATAGCAGAGTGCCGCTCCTATCACATCCCCACTCTCCTCACGAACCTTGCCATCGAGCGAGAACAACATCTCAGCATGGTCGGTATGCGAGTTGCGGATACCCTCATGATTGGCAACAACTAACTGGCCAGGGTTCAGTTTCTCCTCCACCACTTGTGCCTCATTAGCCCAAGCACCATAGAAATGGGTAGCATACACATTGCCACGGCGGATAGGAAGCATCATGGAAGCGAAGTTGGTAAGCACCACCTTGCCCCTCTCTTGATTGGTGATTTCCGTCCAAGCCTCCATCACATCCACATCCTTGTAGGCACGATACTTCAAATCCACCAACAAAGGATATATCTTATCCTTCAGATGGATGGTGGTGACCGTGGCATTTGCCTCCTCCTTCACCTCCTGACCCGTGGCTACGAGCTGGGTAGAGAGGTTACCATCGGCATGGCGCATGGCAAAAGCAGCCTCGTAAGGCGTGTTCATGCCGTAAGCCGGATAAGCATCCATTCTGCCATTCGTAGCCTCGGACAATGCCGACACATCATGTGGATGGATGCGATGACCGAAATACAAGTACTTGGCAGGCTTCCCATTCTCCACATCGAGAACGAGCGACATGCCCTTGGTTTGCACGGAAACACGAGCAGCCATCGTTGGGATGGCGATGGCTGCAAGTGTGATAAAGAATAATTTGATCTTCATTGATATCATAGAGAGTTAAGTTATAATTCCTTACTTTCTTTCAACCTTGTTATTTCACGATGATGAAATATTGGTTGGACTCCGCATTGATAGAGTCGTTCGCACTTTCTATCTTCAGTGGAAGTGTCCAAGTGGCAGCGGCATCCTCTTGCATCTTCGCCTTGATTTGCTGTGAACGCAAGGTTACCGATACCTTCTTGCAACGATCAACAGAAGAGAAATCAAGCGTTGTGGCAGAGAGCTGATAACAGTCTGCTGGCAACTGGCGATAGTTCACGTTCTCCAAGTCGCTGTATTCCTCATTTAATTCCGCATCCGTCAAAGTACGAACGTTTACGGAAGCGGTGAGCGATGGGTCGCTACCCGACTTAAGCACGGTTAAATCTATCGTAGCATCACCACTCTGCACATTCACCGTATGTTTGCCACTATCTTTCAATACCATCACCTTATGATACTCCTGCGGCACAATCTTGTCAAGCTCGTAGTCGGAGTCATTACAAGATGTAAGGGCTATCAGAGCCAGTGCCAATGTATATAATGTTTTTTTCATTGTGTTTCGTTTCTTTAAGTTATTGATGAAATATTCTCATGTAGCATGAAACTATTAATAACCTGGAGCCTGCACCATCTGTGGGTTGCTGTAATACTCGCTCGACCAGATAGGCATCAAGTAAGCACGGTTCATCCACTTGTAAGGCTGGTCTATCAACTTAGGCTTGTTGAACTCCTCGAAAGATGGATTTACTCGCAAGCCATCCAGACCATAACGTGTACCAGCTTTCAGCAACTGAGGAGCGATGCACCAACGACGGATGTCGTAGTAGCGATGGCCTTCCTCATATAGCTCGATGTAACGCTCATTGTGAATCCACTCGTTGATGTCCATGTCTGAGGTCAAATCATTGGTGGTCAAGTCTGGCACTCCTGCACGCTCTCTGATCTTGTTGAGATTGTCCAACGCCTTCTGCTTCTCACCAAGGGCAGCGTAGCACTCAGCAAGGTTCAAGTAAAGCTCAGCCATGCGGATGAATGGACGACGAAGTGCTGTCCACTGGCGGCTACCGCTCTTGGTATATTTGATATTAGGGTCGATAAACTTCTTGGAGAGGAAGCCTGTGCCCACATAGTTACGAGAGTCGTTAGTGCGATAGCCATTGGTGTTGGTATTCTTGAAGTTAATCCACAGAGGCTTGCCGTCATTGATTTTCTGCTCATATTGGCAACCATCGAAGGCTATCCAAGCGTAGTAACGAGCCTCACGTTTAGCGTTCAGCTTGATGATGTCGTTCTTCACATCTTCCTTGTCCAAGTCTGATTTCACGAGGGCAGGACTTGTTGCTCCCTCATAGAATCGGCTGTACCATTCACTTTCCGGATAGAAGTTCTGGTCCTTGGCTGGCAATTTGCCATCCTCCGTATAGAAGTGCTGTGCCGTGTAGAGTGTTGGAGCATTGCCAGCCCATCCACCTTGCCATTGCTTATTGCTTCTCAAGAGGCAGCGGTTTGGCAAGCGGCAGAATGTGGCATTACCACCATTGTTGCCATCATTGCTGATGCGTACACCCCAGATGATTTCCTTGTTGCCATCATCCTCTGTGGCATGGCTGAGATACTGGAACATTCTCACACGCTCCTTGAAAGCCTTGTTGACTTCGGTGTCAGCTTCTCTGCCAGGAACGAATGGCAAACCTACACCGTCACGCTCCGCCTTCTTGTTGGCATCCTCGATGTTGTAGAGTTGATAACCGGCAGCAGTGGCAGCAGTCAAGGCCTCCTGACAAGCTGTGAGTGCTCTCTGCCACTTCTCAGGCTTGTATTCCTTGCTCACCAACTCCTTGCCATAGCCCTCGGTCTCCACTTTGTTGGTCCAGTTCTTGTCAAAGAAAGAACCGTTCCACAGTGGACTGGCAGCATAGAGCAGCACTCTTGCCTTCAAACTTTTGGCAATAACAGAAGTGGCACGTCCCAAGTCTTCAGTTTCACGTGTCTCAGGCAATTTAGCAGCAGCCTCATCGAGCAATCCTACGATATAATCCACACAATAGTCAAAATGAGAGCGACCAGGAATCTCACCGCTGCCGATGTTGGCATCCTGCATACCTTTGATGATAGGGCAAGGACCGAAGGCTGCAAGTACACGGAAGTGATAGTAAGCATCGAGGAACTTTGCCTCTGCCCTCAACTCCTCCTTGTATTCATCAGATACACCTTGTGGATGCAACAGGTCGAGCTGCTGCTCAAAGCGATGCACATAACCTATATAATTATAGGTAGAAGTCCAGACTCCTTGATCGGAGCTTACACCGCTCACCGTTGGCGACATCGTACACCATGCTATTTTCTCTGGTGTGCAGTTCCACGATGGCGGTTGTGCTATCTCATCAGCACTCTGTTCGATGTTGTCATAGAATGGCTGGCAACGAGGCACATAACTATAAGCTGTATAGAGGAAGTCGAGTGTGGCACTCTCGTCCTTCATTGTATCGTCAAAATCAGCCTGTGCTGGCGGTATCACGTCTAGGTAGTCACAGGATGTAAGCAGGAGTGCTGGCAATGCCAAGACGGCTGCTTTTCTGAATATATGATTGATTCGTTTCATAATGTATATTCTTTTTTACTGAATAGGGTTGTCTTATAATTTAAATTGTACACCGAGGTTGAAGGTCTGCTGCAATGGGTAAGCATTCCATGACAATTCTGGATCCCAGAGCTTGAATGGGCTGAACACAGCGATGTTGTCTCCACTGAAGTAAACACGGCAAACCTTGAAGGTATAACCTACCTCAAGCGTCTTGAAACGCAAGAAGTTGGCATTGCGTACCCAGTAAGAACTTGGCTGCACATTGTTGGAGATGTCTGCATTGGTAATACCCAGACGAGGATACTTGGCATTTGGATTAGGATTTGACTCCGACCAATGCTCGTCCGCAATCCACTGCATCATGTTTCTTGGCAGGGTCTCACCGCTGATGCCGTCACCACCACTCGTCAAGAATGGAGCGTAACCGCTGTTGATCATGATCTTGCGCTTGGCAGAACCATTGAAGAATGCACCGAAGTCGAACTTCTTCCACTGTACGTTGACACCGAAACCATACTGGATGCGTGGAGTGCCATTATATGGAGAGAGCAAAACTTTGTCTTCACTTGTTATCTTGCCATCACCATTGATGTCTCGATACTTGATGTCGCCCGGACGGATGTTGCTGCCTAATTGGCTCTGGTCTGCCCAGTTATCAATCTCTTCCTGACTCTCGAAAAGACCTTCTGCCACATAACCTGTCAAGGTATTAAGAGGCTTGCCAGTCTTGGTCTGCCATACGTATGGATAATTTGGCTCATCCACATAGTCGTACTTATTTTGGTTGTATGTGAAGTTGGCACGAGCATCTACCACTAAGTCCTTATTGAGTTGCTTGCTCCAGTTGAGTGCCAACTCTATACCCTGGTTGGTTACCTTACCGATGTTACTCCAAGGTTTGGAGCCCCAATATCCCAAGATGGTTGGGAAGGAAGAACGAGCCATCAAGATTCTATCACGTACATCGTGGAAGTAATCGAAGGTTACGTTCAACTGGTCGAAGAGTTTCATGTCAACACCAAAATCGAACTTGGTAACATGCTCCCAACCGGCATCCTGCACGGCAAGCACATTGAAGGATGGACCCTTGCGAGAAATCTCAGAACTTACATTGCCTGTCCAGAAGTTAGCACCCTTACCCATCTGAATATCATTGTTGTAGAGGAAGTGTGGTGCACTTTTATTGAATTGATCACTACCCACAAGACCGTATGAAGCACGGAGCTTGAGGAAGTTTACGTATTTCTCCAACGGCTTCCAGAATTTCTCCGAGCTGACTACCCATCCGATGGATGCTGCAGGGAAGAACTCGAATCGGCTTCCTGCGGCAAGACGCTCGGAGCCATTGTAACCGAAGTTGAACTCGAAGAGATACTTGTTAGCGTAATCATAGGTCAAACGACCAGAGAAACCTTGGTTGCGGTTAGGCAACACATCGCTTCTATATTCTCTCATCATGTACATCAACATGGCAGAGATGTTGTGCTGTGCAAAACTGCGTTTCCAGTCGATTCTTCCATCCAAATAGAAAGTTTGGTCGCTGCTCTTGGTTACACCGCTCTGGGTCAAGTAGTCGGCACCTGTTTGCAACAGTTCTGTCTCGAAAGTTCCTGTCTCAGAATCGTAACTGCCATTCTTATAGCGATAATAATATGGTGAGATGCTACGATTATACGTTGCCTGCGACCAGTTCTTGAAGTTGATCAGCAGCTTGGCACTCAATCCCTTGGTGATGAAGTCAAGCTTCTGGGTGATGTTGAGCGAGGTGTTGAGGGTATTGTAGTTGGTCTCATTGAATGAGCTGAGCATGTATTGGTATGGGTTGATACCGTATGTTCCAGCTTTCACCTCGGCGTTACCAAATCGGATTCTGCCGTCATCCCCTTCCTCGTTAGGGAAGTAAGCAGGGAAGGATACTGGGTTGGCACGCATCACATAGTTGTACAACGTAGATGATGAGTAGTTAGGTCCCTTGCGGTTGCCTATCTGCGCCATCATGCGAAGTTCTGCCGTTGTCGTATTGGTAATCTTGTAGGCGATGTTGTTCTGGAAGTTGTACTCCCAATGGTTGAAGTTCACATCGTAATAGTAGTTCTTTGGCGCATTGAGCAAACCTGTATCATGGTTGGCCTGCAAGCTCATATAATATGTTACCTTCGAACCACCACCCTGTACATTGATGTTGGCACGCTCATTGTAATTGCCCGACTTAAAGAGCAGGTCATACCAATCCACATCAGGAAAAGCATACGGATTCACATGGTTGCGTGTATTGTCAATCTGCTCTTGGCTGTAGATAGGTGTGAAGGAACCATTGGCACGTGCAGCCTGCGCCTCGTTATATTGCTCCATGAAGGTAGCACCATCCACAAACTTCACCTTATTCATAGGCTTGAAGTAAGAAGCCTCCATGGTGACATTGATTCTTGCCTTGGAATTCTCCTCACCACTCTTGGTGGTAACAAGCATCACACCATTGGCACCACGGTTACCATAGATGGCAGTGGCAGAAGCATCCTTCAAGATAGAGAAACTCTCGATGCTCTCGGCAGGAATGCGGTTCAAATCACTGGAAGAGATTTCCACTCCATCGAGCAAGATGAGAGGAGTAGCCACGCCACCAAAAGTATTGATACCACGGATATAGAAATTGGATGTGGAACCCGGCTCACCTGAAGAGATATTTGACATCACACCAGCCAACTTACCTGCCAAACCATTGGTAAGGCTGGAAGATGGTGTACGGAGCAAGTTGCCCTTCACAGTGGTAATGGCACCTGTGATGGATACCTTCTTGGCTGTACCAGCACCCACAACAACCACCTCGTCGAGCTGCTTGTCATCCGGATGCATCTTGATGGTTATGACACCAAGGTCGCCCACCATCACGGTCTGATCTTTATAGCCGAGATACGAAAGAACAAGTTCTGTCTTGTTGTCTACCTGGATGCTAAAGTTACCATCAAGGTCGGTAACCACGCCACCCGTTCCGTTTTTCACTTTCACTGTCACACCGATAAGGGGTTCGCCACTTGAGGCATCAAGCACAGTACCCTGCAAGGTTCGCTTGCCCTGGTTCTTTTGCTGAACACCCAGTTCTGGAAGTTTCGCTTGAGCTGCATTCACATTCACAGGATAAGTTGCCATCAAAGACATACCCATCATCAAAGATGCAGCAAACGTAGTAGTTTTACAGTTTTTCTTCATAACTGATTATTGTTTTTGGTAAATGATATTACTTATTTTATTGTTTCTAGAAATGATTGTTTATTCCAACTACTTATTAGAAGATAAAGAATGCCTTCATCACCCCACAAATGCCTTTTGCAGACACTCAGTCACTTGTTTTCTTGACTTGTAGATGTGGCTTTCCACGGTTCTCACACTCAAGTTTAGCTTTTGTGCGATTTCCTTGGCATACAGACCTTCCCTGAAATAGAGGGTATAGACATCGGCTCTGCGAGGTGTCATATCTTCCAGTTGCAGGGAGATGACCTGAGCCATAAGGTCATTGTCCATCTTTCTCTCTATCGAGAATGTATCAATATGGTCCATCTGCTCCATCGTGTAGCGCTCATACCGTCTCACGTAAGTCTTGTGTCTCACATCATCCACTATCATGCGCGAAGCTGTGGTAAAGAGCAAGGCTCTCGCTGTTTGACCATTGATGATATCCACACTGGCTAGCTTCAGGAAGAGATCATGAGTCATATCTTCCGCCGCCATCAGATTATGTGTATAAGAACAGAAATAGCGACACACATCTTGGGCGTACTTCTGATAGATGTCCCCAAGGGCGAGCATCTGCTGGCGTTGCAAAGATGGCTCTTCGGACGCTGGGTACTGCTGAATAGATGATTGCTCCATATCGGTAAACTTATTAATTATTATTAGTTGTAAGAGCGACCGGCTTCTAGGCTTGGTCGTTGTTTCCGGTTGCAAAGATAGAAAGAAAAACGGCGGCAAACAAGCTTTTTCTGCTCATTTGCCGCCGTCTTAGTTTTCGGTCGTTCCGTTTCTGTTATCTATCTAATAATCAAACTCTTCCGTCTTAGTTCGCAAAACTTTTCCGAACTCTATCTACATCTTCATCTTGATATTCTGAGTCTTCAAGTACTCCGTTGGAGTCATTCCCTCTACCTTGCGGAAGGTGCTGAAGAAGGATGTTTTCTTGAATCCACACTTCTCGCTGAGGGCAAGTATCGTGTATCGCTTGTAGGCATCATCCTTGACAAGTCGCTTAAACTCTTCCAGGCGATAACGGTTCACGAAGTCATAGTAATTCTCCTTTAGATACAAGCTGAACACCTGACTCAACTTGGCTGGGGTTACTCCTATTGCCTCGGCTATCTCCGTGCGCTTCAGGTCGGGATGCAGGTAGAGCTTGTCTTTCTCTACAACCTTGCGCATTCGGTTCACGATGTCTTCACACTCCGCTTCCTCCAGACGCATGCGCTGATACTTCTCCAATTGCACCTCCTGCTGTGCCGCTTGCAGCTCCACTTCCTGTTGTGACTCTTGTTGAGCCTCCTGTTGCTGTGCCGTTTGCTCCAGTTCTATCAATGCTCCCTCTATCTCATTTCGCTCAGATATCAGCGCATTCGTATTCTTGCGATAACGATTCCAGAGATACATTAATACCGAAGCCAACACGACCAACAACAGTTCGAAGATGCAAGGCAATGAAGGCAACACGGTGATGCCATAGGTTTGCTCCGTGCCCGAAGCACCAGCCAACCTAATCTGAAGCTGATGACTGCCCAACATGAGATGTGAGAGTTTCAGTTTCTCTCCTGCTTCCAGCACCCTCCACTCTTCGGCATCGTCCAAACGATATTCATACACCCTGCCATACGGCTTGGCATAATCGGAAAGTATCGGGGTCAATGTCAGTTCGTCGCTCCACAGATTCCATGACAACTGGATATGCCTACCATCATTCACCATATATTCCTCGGCAAGCTGCATAGGCTTACCGTCTATAGCAATGTCGTAAACAAACACTTTACAGGCCGCACTCTTGCGCCACTGTGCTATCGCATCAGGATTCACCATCAGCAAGCCATCTGACGAAGCAACCCAAACTCTGCCCGTATCGTCCATTCCAATATGATTGATGATGCCACCCGTCAGACCTTCTCCATATCCAAAATGAACCAATTGGCGCAAATCGTAATCCTGCCAGAAGAGTCCATGCTCCGTGGCTACCCAATAACCACCCTTGCCATCATCCAAGAAACCATCACATTTCTCATTGGGCATTTTTTGCATCAAGGGCAGCTCGCCATACTGCTGCATGGAGCCATCGGTACGATACACCCCATTATCGCCATAAAAACAGGTAAAGCCACTATGCCCAACGACTCCTTTCAGACGAGGCTCCTGCTGGAAGAAGTTGTCAGGAAACTTGGCTGGCATCAAACCAGACGCTGTCTGCACAAATGCCGACATACCATTCTTGGAGGTAAGCCAAACATTACGGTGATGGTCGAAGGTGATAGAATTGATGATGCCACCCACGATGCGTGAGTTCTGCTCCGTAAAGTGGCTCACCTTGCCTTTCTCATCCACCACAAAAAGTCCATCGCTACAACCTATCCACAACTTATTGTCGGGCGAAACCTTGACCGCTGCTATGTTGGCCGTGTTAAGTGCCCTGTCAAAGTTTTGGGCAGTAACTGACAGCGTAGATGGATCAAGCACCCACATTCCCCCATCATACGTACCTATATAATACAAGCCTCGCCAAGGGGTAATGCACGTAACGATATTAGCACCGCCCAACATATCAGGGTCGATACGCTTGACGATATTCCGCTGACTGTCAACATACACCAGTCCATGATAGGTACCTATCAATGCCTCATGTCCCCTTACGCAGAAACTTCTCACATCCATGCCCCGTGTGGTGAAATCACCAAAGCTATAAGCACTGAAGAGCTGGGCATTGTGATAGGTATGTGCCATGCCATACCGAGAAAAGCCTAGCCAATCCACCCCATGTGGGTCGCGAAGGAACTCATACACGGCATTAGTTGGTATGCGATGCCCCTCCTCTTCATTGATGCCATAATGCTCCACCACCTTGTTGCTGCGGGTATCCAGCACGTATGCACCAGAACCATCCGTCCCCACACATATCAGTCCGTTGCCACAATTGTTTACCGAGGTGATTACATTGCCTATCTCATTGAGATGGCTCACCTGGCGTGTCTGCTGATCATAGCAGAACATGCCATTGTTCTTGGTGCCGATATAGATATACTTGCCCTGCACGGCAAACTGTCCGAATGCAGCATTCTCCGGCAACTGCCTGGAAACATTGATGGAGACATGCTTACCTGTCTTAGGCTGATAACGATGGATGGCATAACGGCTGAAGAAATAAATCTGTCCGTCATCCGACTTCACAATCTTGCGAATCGAATTATCCAGTTCCACCGTACTGCTACCCATCGGAATACGCTTGGTTTGCTTGCCATCATAGGAATAGAGTCCATCTTTGCAACCTATATAGAGAATCTTGCCATCGGCAAAGAGACACTGAGGATGTGACAAATCCTGAAGCACAGGCTCAAACCCAGACTTGCCTTTCTCCATCATGATGATGCCATCACGAGTCACGGCATAGATGCACCTGCCGTCCACCTCACAGAGATCGCCCACGGTATTATGGGGATTTCCAAAGACGGAGACATCAAATGACACCAACCTGCTGCCATTGAAAGTATTGATCTTTTCACCTGCGGCTATCCAGGCAAGACCTTGGTGATCCTTGATAATCTTGATGACCGAGATACTTGACAAGCCATCTTCCATCGTCAGAAAATGCAAACCGTTTGCCCATCCACCCAAAGACGAGATGGATAGGCAAACAGTCAACAGTGCCTTCAATATTTTTGTTTTCATATTTGTCCTCATGTTATTTTGGTTCGGAACTATTCGTTTATGCAAAAACTTGGGGACAAAGATACTACTTTAATATGAAATAACATATCTTTTTCTAAAGAAACTTTTCTCTTCCTTACTTATTTTTATACAAAAGTTCCTTTTTCTCATTCCATTTCTTGCCGTTCACCTTGATATTCTTGAAGGTTACCTGCTTTACGCTGTGCTGGGCATCATAACTCTCGATGGTACTAAGTCCCAGCACATCGGCAGGTCCCGTATAAGTGATATTGGAAAAAACTACATCATCCACCTCATTACCAGGTGCCCGATTGTACTTTCCACTATAGATAGTTCTCACGGTAAACAAGCCACCCTTCTCAAATCCCTCCATGCGGATATTGTCAAAGCGAATATTACGGACCCAGTTCTTGTCACCAGAAACCACCTTAAGACCCGCATCTGCACAAGAGCCTATCACATCGCAATCCTCTATACGCACATTGCTCAGCGTCTCTCCCACATCGCTTCGGTCATCGCCATGCGTACCGATATTCACAGGATGAGCCACATCAGCCCAAAGCGTAGCCCTGCGTACACGGAAGTTTTGGGCATCTCCCCAATACCACCAACGATGGCAATAGAGGGCGATGCAGTCATCACTATTGCGCATAAAGATATCCTCGATGTTCACATTGCGGCAACTCATCAGGTCGATGCCGTCGCTCCAAGACTTGCAGGAGAATGCCTTGAGATGCTTGATGGTGATGCCTTCACTGGCTCCTCCAAATATGGTATAATGCTGAGGATTCAAAACAGTTACACCATCCACCAAGACATTCTTGGAATGAGTGATCTCGATACCACGCAAGGGATGGTCTATCACGCCACGTCCCACAATGCACACATTCTCTACATGATCCACGATGAATCGAGCTTTTACTACTGCTCCCGGTGCAAGATACACGGTACAGTTGCCTGGTATGCGAATGTCGCCAGAAGGCAAATCCTTAGGACGATGCACGCCAGGTCCGAAATAGATGAGCTGAGCATCCTTCACAAACACATCCTGAGCCGACTGCCCTGTCCAGTTGATGCTTTGCGGCTCATCTCCACGATAACTTTCTTTCAAGAGAGAATCACAGAGCAGGTGCAGGTTGTGCTTGCGGTCTCCATTCATCTCCACACTGAGATACTCTGGTCGAGCCAAGTCAAACTCGATGGTTCTACTATCCACCTTGCGAGCCTTGATGCCCTTGGAGGTAGGACGCACCATAAAGGAGCTAACCGTATCTTTCTGCATCTCTACTCTCACAGTGGCTCCACCCTCCATCTCCAGGAGAGCCATCGATGCCTGCTGCACTTTCTTCAGGTCAACATCACAACGCCAAGTAGGCACATCCACCGTTTGGTGGGTCACGTGACTAGTTACGCTCACCCGATAATCGTCCTTCTGTTCCAGACTCTTCTCCGGGAAGTTAGCCACTCTAACCTGGGCTTGCATACCACATGCCATGCAGCAAGCCCACAATCCTATCAATATTGTCTTTTTCATACCTTATTATATATAACAATTATAATTCTGACGGTTTGCTTTATTTCCAACGAGTTACTACCCCATAGCGTCCTTCTACGCACATTCCTTTATAAGTCATCAGGGTCTTTTGGGATGCCGAGAAGATATAATCCTTTCTGCCATTCTTCAGCACCACACAGATGCCGATGGCAGCAGGATCTTCACTTTTGGGCGAGAAGTAACTCACCTGCTTGATTTCAGAAGGTTCACCGCTATTACTCGGCTCATAAATTGCCACAAAGGGATGAGTCCATGCCTCCCCGTGCTGTCTAGCCACAAAGGTTAGCACGGGTTGAGAGATGATGTCGTAAGGCATCAGATTGCCCAGTCGCTCATACTCCATGTTACGAGGAGAAAGAGCCTGAACGATATGGCGATTCTTCTCCCCCTTCATCCACATTCTCATCCATATCTCTCTGCTATCACGGCATCGGGTGGTGAAGATTGCTTTCACATCTCCCTTGTAACTGAGAGCTTTCTTGTCCTTAATCCAAGAATATGCCTTCAAAATGTTTTCCGAGGAAGCAAAATCTCCATTCAGCTCCGCAAAGTTTTCGAAAGGGACAAGATGCAGAGGCTGGTTCTTTGTGTCCTGTACCTCCATCTCTTGTCCCAAATCATGATAGAAAAAGTCGTGATATTGCTTGGCAGAAGACATACCTTCCACCTTGCTGCGAAAGACATCTACATAATAGCCACCCTTTCTGCTAGTCTTCACAATGCCTACCGTGCGTTGCTGGTCTGCATTCGTTGCGGGTTCTCGGAAAGATACAACCGCAAAGCTATTGCGACATAGTTGACACGTATCGCCTTGTTCTGCACAGAAACCACCAGTCGTGTTTTCTGACGGATAACGTTCCAATACCTCAAAAGGATGATCAGACAGCATCACCCGATAGCCGCTTTTTCCATTCACACACACCGTGTTATGGGCAGGAAACTGGGAATAATACTCCCGATAATCGGCACCACTATATAAGTTGCTACCGATGCCAGCATCTGGAGCCAGCACATATCCCTTGCCATACAACTCCAGGGAGATGCCGTTGGCATGCTGATGATTGCCCAAACTGCCATTGAGCGATACCATCAAGTCGTGCTGTGCATCCATACCCGAACGCATCGCTAGCCAAGAAACCTTGGGAGCATAAAATGATGGCGACACATAGCGCTCGATACTTTCAGCGGAAGCAACAGGTTTCAATGCCTGCGCCAAGGAGTCGTATTGGGCATGAAGACCAGATAGATTCCTTCGCTTGGCATAGCTCATCACGCTCTCCGCTCCCAATGGCTTGAGATAATTGGGATGGGTATCCCCAAAACCGCATATCATCCTGTTGGGCATCAGATATTGTGCCGATGCCATCACTGACTTTTGCAAGACCGGAATGCTATCAAAGAGATTCACCCCGGTATCTCTGTCCAAGCGATTGGCTAGCTCGGCAAACTCATTGACCACATTCACACTATATCCAGGCGATTCATTCCAGATATAGGTATCTGCATCAAATCCATACATCGCCAAACGAGCCAATGCCCACTGACGCGGACTGCTTACATTCACGATGTAATTCAGATAGTACTGTCTGCCATGAAGATCAGCATACTCCCTATCGTCTCCAAGCACCATCGCAATCTTGCTGATTAATTCTGCCTGTATCAGATTCCAGTTGTTGTTGGGCACGCCATTGTCGATGATAACTTGTGCCCATTTCTTGAAGGCTGCATCATAGAGTGCCAGGTCCTTTGCCTTGCCTAGCTTTGTCTGTATATAGTTTTTTAACAAGGCATAGATAGCAGTCGTTTCCTTGATGGCATCCTCATGTATGACCTCAAAGGTGGTCAATCCCACAATTCCCTGTGTTCCACCATTTCGCATATCTTTGGGCATGTTTCGATAGTAGATGCCTTGCATATAGGCATCGAAGACATCGTATGCCATTCGGGCCTTACAGGTATCTCCCGATTCTTGATACACCATAGCCGCATCTCTCGCTATCCCCAATATTTCCCGATTCACAGAGGCTATGCTTGCACCCGTTAAGGAAGGGTGTACCTTCTCCTGTCTGCCATTCACCTTATTTATATAGGTAACACGGCTCTCGGTGTCGTCATCGTATGGTACAACATCTTCCAGCTTGGGTCTGCCATAACTGCCCCCATTACTGCGGGTACCACACAATCTCACGGTGGCTACCTGTGCCTTGTCGCCTCCCACATGATGAAAGCTCTCGCCATCTATATATACCTCTGTGGCATGGCTCTGCCAATACATCTGGAGGCGAGACACCAACCAGTCGGGCTGTTGCCTCACCTTCTGCTGATAAACTTCTACTCTTCTCATGACCTTTGGGTCTACCTCTGCCCACCCTTGCAGGACAGAGAGAAGAAAAAGAGCAAAAAATAAAAATTTTCCTTTTCTCATAAACGTTTTTTATTCTGAATACGATTGAAAAAAAATACTACTGAAGGAATTA
>ERZ1023965.26-NODE-26-length-57134-cov-20.483943_pt1 | contig 57134 bp, 70 predicted proteins | sample MGYA00380428_ERZ1023965 | MGnify/ENA primary metagenome ERZ1023965 (study PRJEB33179, sample SAMN07449054) | human gut metagenome | biome: Human-gut; feature: Human associated habitat; material: Faeces | host: Homo sapiens | place: India:Kasaragod | collected...
TAGCCGAACCCAGCATTCGCACCATTATTCGCATTCGCACCGAGCAGAGCACCCCTGGAGATCGCCACCGTGTATATTTTTACTTTATTTTCTCAATTCTGATTTTTCTGAAATGCTTTGAAAGTTCAGTGTACTTTGCAGCCAGGTCGAAGCCGTGCCGAACCGCACACCGAACTTTCCGTACCTTATTTTTTAATTTCGGCACAAGCGGAACCCAAAATACGCACGCGAATTCGAGGAGCGATTACTCGCATTCAGACAGCCGAACCCAGCATACGCACCATAAGTCGCACACGCACCGAGCAGAGCACCCCACCAGCCTACTGTGGCATTCTTCCAGAAATAATCAGTATTACCTGTAGTAGGTGAGCCACCTACCTTGCTAACAGCTGATAAGCCGTAGCTGGTGATACCCTCTACAAGTCCCCAACCGTCATCACGTGGCAGTGATACAGCCGCTTCATATCCTTCTGGAACTGTAGTGGCAGAATCAGAGTGAGAAGTGAACTTAGAAGGATCCTTGCATACATACAGCGTGCTTTCGCTTTCGCCATAATATACCAGGAAATCATCTGCCAGCATCCAGAGATATTCAAAAGGAACACCGAAACCACGGTATGATGTTACCTGGAATACCTTATCTACTCCACCACCAGCCCAGTTCTTAACAGTATAGGAAACCTTTCCTGTGTTGTTACCAAGTGGAAGCGTGACACCGCAAGGAATAAAAGGATTGTATCCGTTGTGGGTGCTCCACTGATTACCATCACAAGAGCATCCAGATCCAAGACCTCCCTGGTGATAGCCCTCATCTGTAAGCTGAGCCGTGTAAGCATCCTGGTTGTACATTGAAGCGTATTCGATACGCTGGAACCACTTGATCGTGTTGTAAGCCCTACCAGCTCCATGATGGATGCCATTACCAACAGCGTTACACCATCCACGAACAGTGCTCTTGCTTACTGAGGTACGACCCATACCGATCAGACTTCTGTACGTTCCATCCCAGGAAGCGTTATTGCTACCACCACGACAATTAGCGGCATTTGCTGTAAACACTGGCAGACCGTCTGAATCTCGCTTCACATCATCGCCATCCCATGTAAGGAAGGAAGCCGATACTGGCTTCTTATTCACATTGTCATAAGTAGCGAACCAAGGAGAGATCGTTTGTCGTTCTACCTTAGTGAAACCTGGAAGCGGATACTCACTGATAGCATAGATCCATGATGTACCATTGATCTCCAGACGGAAATAGAACTCTGGAAGCTCCAGCATCACATTACCATCTGATCCATCCAGGATCGCCTTAGCTCCACCTTCTGTTAAGCGAGAATCGTTAGGATGAAGGTAGTACTTAACTGTACCATCCTCATTTTCCACGAAACGCTTCATACGGTTCTGGAGCGGCAAAGTTTTATGCAGTTCCAGGTTGCCCACTCTCTTTAACTTGTAGTCCTTGCTTGTGTTGTCGTGCTGAACACCATACCACATATCATAAGGGAACTGTGGTTTTGTTCCGCTACCACTACCTAAAATTAAACCCATGTTATTATAATTTAGAATACCTTACCAGATCCCCAGTAAACTTCATATTCATCCAGCGAGATAGCACCTGGGGAAATCTCTGTTATCATAGCTGGAGACCAGTCACCAATAGGAACTGGCAAAGGGCTTGCGCCTTTATCACCGATCAGCTTGCAAGTGAGAAGAACGTTTGAATCCATTGTGTTGATCTTCTTCTGGCGAACAAACACACTGAAACTGCTTCCATCCTCTAACTTGAAGCCTTTTTTCAGATCCTCTACCTTTCCGTGTGAAAGGATGCGGATACTCTTTACTTCATCCATACGCTTAAACGTGTTTGATGTTTATAATTCTTATTCTGCTGCAAATATACAAAAAATGCGTATGAGATACGCATCAATTAAGATTAATTATACAAATATCTACCAAAAATCTTATATTACACCTCCTTTCCACATTAAAAGTAGGGCTATGCCCTGGATGATCTGTCCTACCAGACCACCCAGGATCGTAGCCAGGAAATCAAGCCAGTCCCACTTGTCTCCGTAAGACTTATCCTTGAACTCCATACCAGCAGCCAAACCAGCCACGAACAAAATAGTAAACAAGAAGCCACATGGTATGGCATACCAGAAATGCTTCTGCCTGTTGCTCTCTGTTATCCAGCTCATTGTTTTTGTATGTTTGCTAAAACATTCTCCAGACCATTGATCCGATCCCTCAGCTCCTGGCGAACCTGGTGAAGCTCCTGGAGATCGTAAGGCAATTCGTACCCCATAAGGGATGCTTCATAGCACTTCGTGATCTTGTAGTCCGATCCAGAAAGCTCATCTTTGAGATCCTGGATCTTGCGTTTGTACATCTGAGCATCTGGAACCTTCTCATACTTGAATGCGATATGATCACCAGCATCATAAGGGATGGTTCTAACTACATAGCCTTCTTCACACTCCAGCTTGCTCTCATCAATATCATCCACAGGCTTCCAGCCCTGGATAAGGAGATCCTTAGTCTGATCTTCTGCAGTAATGATCTTCTGGTGGATCTTCCCATCAGTTCCCTGGTAGCTCTGGCAGTAGTCTGATACTTCCTTTCCTTCCAGGAAACCGAGCTCATTAATCTGACCTAGTAACTTCATAACTTTAAAATTTATACTTACTTACAGTCCATACATTAGTGGTGGTAGAACCTTTCACCCATATACCAAAGACGAACTCCAGGCACTGACCTTCTCCACAATCATAGTAATCATTCTCACTTGTATCATCGTAGATATGCTGCCCAGACATCGGTCGAACACGCATTGCTCCAGCTCCCATCTGCTTGAACTTGATTATTCTTCCGTTCTTAGTGTCGTTAGGCAGATATACATCCTTAACTACATTCCTGTTACACAATCCGATAACGAATGATACGCTTTTAGGAATACAGCGTTCACTATAGCTGGAACTATCACCTATGAACCTAGTGTTAAGGATCAGTCCACACGCTTTGAGATCCCAGAAATATCCACCGTATGCTGGAGCTGACCCCTGGTTATCAGCTCTACCATATACACCAGCTACAAGCGTTTCATCAGCATTCAACTCATAAGCAGACTTAGATACATTAGCGAATCCGAGACCCACGATAGCCGATCTGTGCGATCTTCCTGTTGATGCTGATATGGAATCGGTTCCAGCCATGTTAGCGAATATTCCAGATGGTGACATATAAGCGGTTCCTGTTGAATAGCTTGGCGCATTCTTTGCAGTAGCCCGTATTATACCTTTGTTTGCATCAAGAGTGATCTTAGCACCCATAGTGGTGTATAGTGAGTGATCTCCACCAGACATAGCACTCTCTACCTGGATCAAACCTCCCTTAGCATCAAGAGTGATCTTTCCGCTGGATGTTGTACTCAGTGTAGATACTATCTTACCTCCAGACAGGAACCAGTCTCCGATATTAGCACCCTCAGCAAGAAGCAAGTTTGTTGCTATGCTCTCAAACTGAGCACCGAAAGAGTTCCACTTGGATGTGTTCGTAGGAGCCACGTTAGAGAAGGTTCCAGCATCGACACGTGAAACGTAATAGATACCATTGTACTTGACAATATCAACACGGTACTGGGTTCCGTAGTAAGTCTTGGATGCTGAATATTCTCCACGATAGATAGGAGCCAGGCTATAGCCATCTGTTCCGTCTCTACCATCTTTGCCATCAATACCATCCCTTCCATCCTTACCATCTGTACCATTAATACCATCTTTTCCGTTGGTTCCGTTTATTCCATCCTTGCCGTTGGTTCCATCCTTGCCATCCTTGATCACTGGAACACGTTCTGTGTCATAGACGTTGCCAGATCCATCCTTAAGCGTGAAATCAACAAATGAATCAGAGCTTGATACGTTGATCGTGATAGACTTCGCCTTAAGCTGTGTCGCTGTGCTCTTGGATGATGCAAGACCTACCAGATACAAGTCGGCAGTGTTTTCTGGAGCCTTACCACCAACCTGTTTCATCTGTTTTGCAGTGATCTTGGAAGGAGATACATTTCCACTCTTATCAACCTTGACACTGGTACATGATAGCTCCAGGTATCTTGATACAGCATCCGATCCATCCTTTCCAGGATATACCTTAGAGATAGTATATACAGCCGAATAGGTAACACCATCATAAGTGCATGAGATAGTCAGTGTAGCCTTATTGCTACTCATAGCTATGCCTGTAGCCTTTCCTGTAGTGGTACTGAAACTACAGCTACATCCGCTTGCTGAACAAGAATAAGATACACCAGACACTACAGAGGATCCCTTATAGAGAGTAGCCTGGGTTCCCTGGATGGAACCGATAACATTACCGCTTGAATCGCAAGTAACGGTTTCATTCTCGTTAGAGAGATCAAGCCTACAGGTTTCTTCTACAGCTTTGGCAGTAGAGAACATCCTGTTAGCGATATAAGCAGAGATCTCAGCATAGGGAGCACTGGAAGAATCAGAGCTTTGGATCATCTGTGCGTAACCTTGTGCCATGCCTGGTATTCCCAGAAATGCAAATGGATAACGACCCTGTGCCCTATTGTGAAGATCAGTTCCTCCACAATACTTAAGCGCATCTATCAAGCTATCATTCCAGGCTACAGCATCATAGCTTACCAGGCAAATGAAACATTCAGAGTTATATGCCTTGATCTTTTTGGCGAATGCAGTCAGCGTGGAATCTACATTGCTGTATGTGTCACATTTGTATGTTTCCAACACAGCCAGAGAAGAACGATCCACCCTTACCAGGGTTAAGCCTCTGGTGGCACAAGTGATCGTCTCAGTCTTGGTTCCGTTGTAGATCGTAACCTGTCCGTCTGCTATCCTGTTCATGCCTGTACCCCTCAGATAGATATACTTGGAATCAACACCATCAACACCATCCTTGCCAGGATCGCCTGTAAGCCTGGTGTAACGTGCCTGTGATTTCTTTCCGTTTGAATCTACCTCTACCACCTTCATCCAGAGATAAGGATAATCTTTGGTAGTAGCTACAGGTGCATCCGACCACGTTGTGTAGATCCTTGGTGAAGTGAACACATCCTTAGTCGTGAGATCCTTGGAAGTGGCGAATGAATAATCTGTGTACTTTCCGTTTGCACCAGCTTCGCCCACGATCTTGCAAGCCTCTCCCCAGGTGTTGCCAGAATCGGATGATGTTTGCATCCATTGATCTCCAGTCTGGAATGATGTATGCCAGTTCTGCTTGTCGGATGAATAACGTGCCATAACCGAAACTCCATCCTTGCCATCGTAAGGTGAAATACGTGTAGGCACACTCCAGTTAGATAGCAGCTTATCTGCCTTATCCTGGTACACCTTGACAATATCAACATCAGCCAGAGCACCATTGACCATCCTAAACTCATCATAGCAGTTTGCGCTTGCATACATATTGCTATCATAGACCGTGAAACCGATCAGCTTCTTGTTAAGAGAAGCCGTTGCCTGTCTTACACCATTCAAAAAGCATGATACGGTGCGATCACTGAATCTGAATGCCAGGTGCATCCATGTTCCAGGCTTCACATCCATTTCCTTCATGTTGAGAGTGAAGGCAGCATCCTGGATAGCCCATCCGATCTTCTTCTGATCCGTCTTGAACCAGAAGAATAGCGTGAAATTCTCCCCGAAAGGAAGATCATACTTAATTCTCAGATCTGAATCATCTGGAAGGCTCAGATATTGGCGATCTCCTTCTGTAACTATGGAACCGCCAGAACCTAACTCTGTGGTATAGTTACCAGTAATATCCTTGCATCCATCCTTAGCCGTGAAAGGTATATGGCAATAGGTTTGCTCTACCAGCTTACTTTTCTGTGCCATACTCATCCAGAGATATTCCAGTTTGCCGACACTTGGCATCTGGAGGCTCCATCCTGTAGGCTCCAGGGCTGTAGCATCGAGAGTAGGAGGCTCAACTGTAGATCCGTTCTTTGCGTACCGACATTCAAAGTAGGAGCTTGCAGCAGCATCAACACCGCTGTTTCCAGCTTCACCCTGGATCAGTGCCCAGGTGTATCTCGTAGGATTGCTGCTATCCATTTCCTCGAAGTCTGTGTACTGCCCCAGGTATGATCCTGGTTCTTCTCCATTGTTGCCTGTAAACGACAAACCGCCATCGTTGGAATACTTGAAGTGGGTGTAGCTGGTTCTTCCATCCTCACCAGGTGCGCCTGGTGTTCCCTTCTCTCCATCCTTGACGTATGGCATTGAGATCTTTGTTACGATCACCTGGTTTGTTCCAGCCAGAACCACCTCCAGGCTCATATTTGCCTTAAGGGATGTTTTCAGATCACTCAGCTTATATGAGGTATCAAGAGAGATCGCCTTAGATGTAGGCTTACCTATGTGATCGGTTCCATATCCAAACAGGGTTAAGGAGAATCCCTTTGGAAGGGATGTTAAGTTCTCTGTGTTTGAACCAGTGATCTTGTTAAGCGACACTCTCAGAGAATCGCCAGCCGCCACCATCGTATCTGAATAGATGCGAACACTAGGAAGGATCTCATACATCACAGCATCCTCACCCTTAGCCTTGACACCTGTGTTAGTGGCTCCGATCCACCAGTAACCATTCATAATGTAAGGAGTATCGCCAGCATCACCCTTGATACGACCGCCATTCTTCCACACCTTGTGAACATCATCCCAGCTGTATAGATCTCCAGCCACGATATAAGCATCACCAGGTGAGCCTTTAGGATGTGCAGCCTTAAGCTCAGCCTCGCTGTCATAGGATCCCAGGATATTAACACCCTTGCCATCCACACCTTCTGCCTTGATACCTGTATCTACAGATCCGATCCACCAGTTTCCGTTATCTCCGATCTTTGGTGTTTCTCCAGCTTCTCCATCCTTACCCTTGGCAATACACTGCCAGTAGGTTCCTACAGTAGGAGCATAGCCCTTAGTAGGTTCGCTGTAGATGTATCTGTATGTGGCTGTCACACCATTATTCGTGTAAGAAACTTCATCACCCTTATAGTACACATAGGATGCGTTGTATTCGCCACGGTACACACCGATCTCAGAAGAATCTCCAGAGGTAGATAGGAGCCTTACGTTATGAAGCGTGATCTGTCCTCGTTGCTGAACGTTGTAATCTATGTAAGACTGCTTATCTCCCATTCTGAACTTGTTACCATCCAGATCCAGGTAGCAATATCCATCAGAAGTAACAATCTTACCAGTAGTGATCGTGTTGCCATTGATACGTGTGAAGCCGTATGTAGTTACAAAGTCTCTCCAGCTGGCATCATACACAGAAGAAAGAACTCCCACCTGGAAGTAGTAGTTATTCGGATCGGATGTAGGCTCAAACTTAAGCTGTTCCTGGGTTAGATACCAGGATCCTGTATCTCCTTTCTTGGAGCACTTGGCAAAGAGATAATAACCTCCAGCCTCTGATAAGGTAGCTTCCAGTGCAGCTATCTTCCAGTACCTAATATCCGTGTCTGAGATCGAAAGATGGCAAAGTGTTCCAGATGTAGCCTTGAAAAGGTTTGGATCACCGCCCAGGTTCGCTTGCATGATCACGTCTGCCAGAACAAACTGCTGGCTCTTGGAGCCTACAGTGAGCATATTTGTGTCTATACTGTTTGGCTTGATGTTGTCCGTATCGAAATATCCGTCTGGATCGTAGATCATGTTCCTCAGTTCCTCTGTTGTTCTCCAGCCATACTTTGCCCTGGTAAGATCTTTCAGTCTGTTAGCCTCCAGGATCGTGTCGTGCTTCTGTACGTTGATAACAGCCTGGTTTATGATGCTGATCGTTGCTGTATCTGAAATAGTGAGAGTGTAATCGTGTCTCAGTAACAGGTTCCTCTCAACCTTCTGGATACGGATATTCTTCTCCAGGTTGAAACGCTCATCCTTGATAGGAACGTAATCACCAGGAGTGAAAAGGCAGCTGTCGCTATCCTTTGGCATATTCTCAATAAAATAGCTTCTGGAGAAGGTAAGCGCATACTGTGCCCTGGCTTGTTTAGCCTGTAAGAACTTGTCATATACATAGAACCAAAGATCTTCCTCAGCATCCTCTATGTAAGAATCTGGCATGATTATATCCGTGATCTTATACTGATCTCCTTCTCTGATCTGGAAGGCTGTGGTGTTGCTTGTAGGGAACACAAGCCCACGTGCATCCTTATATGGCTTAAGGATGAATTTCTTTGCGCTGTGATCGTAATCATGTAGCTCAAACTCACGACCAGCCAAACGACCAGTGATAAACGTGATCTTGGCAGAGGTTCCATCTATGAGGTATGTGGTTCCATTGCTGTTGGATGCTTTCAGATCGAAGTCCATTGTATCATCCATGAAAGTATAGACATCATCACCCAGAGCTGTTACCTTGCCTGTGCGTCTAGGATAAATATCATCGTTCTGGATGGCATCTTCCTCCACACCGATCTTCTTGCTCAGAGCCGCATCTTCTATGTATCGCTTATTATCATCTGTGCAGCCTATCTGCATCGTTTTAGCTTTTACGACCGTACCATCAGATAATTTATGATCATGCTTATTCAGTCTCTGAGGATAAGGAAGCTGGAGCCTTTCAGAATAATTTCTGTAGGCTGTTGGAATGTTATTGGTTCCACCTTCACCATACATTCTGGTAATGATCGCCTTATCATCCACCTTACCTTCCACCAGCGTGAAAAGACCGTGCCCACGTCCCCACTGGAAGTATTTCTCACCATTCGGTGGAGTTACTACAGATCCGAACTTACCGATCTTGATATGGTGGATACCATCCTTATCTGTAGTGATCTGGAAATCCACATCAAAGTCCTTGCATTCGTTCTGCAGTGTCTGTAGGCAGTTCTGGCATGAGAAACTTACCGTCTTAGGCTCAGTTTCTGGGCAGTCCTTATCATCAAACACCCATTCACCAGGGTAGTCTCTGTTCATGTTGTAGATGATCACCTTCACGAAATCCTTTATGGAATAGGTAAGATCGAAGGTTAGAGAGGTGGATCTTCCGTTTACGTCTGTATCACGGAACATCACCTTCATAAGATCATAGATGCAGCCATACAGAGTGATAGAATAGTTATACTGATCCTCTGAATTTTTGGTGCGATCCACCGTTGTACGGATGGTGTACCAGTCGGAATCTATCTTGATCTTATCGCCCTTCTCAAAGTCGATCAGAAAGGTGGATACCACCTCCAGTGTGACGGTATCATCTGCCATAAGTGATCGGCTTTGCTGTGCTGTCTTTACGGCACAGAAAGGAATCCTCTTATTCAGAGGAATCCTTGTGCCATTGCGTTTGATTAATGTAAATTGTCCCATATAACAATATCGTTAGTACTGAAATCAGTTATATCCTCTATCACACCAGCCATGATCACATCGTACTGTCCTGGCTGTGGATAATTGTGTACCACGTGCTGCTTGGATCCAGACACGTTAGGTGTCATGCTGCCATCGCCCCAGTAAATATCAACCATCTTATAACTTGTGAAGTCGATAACACATTCAGTGTTGGCTATTGAACCTATGTGTCGGAGCACTCGCTTAACAGGGTTGTACTCTACCAATTTCAAAGTGAAGGTTCCAACCATCAAGCCCTCGTTATACTTGCCCCAGGTTTTATCTGGATCGGCTTCATCTTCACGTGTGACCTCATACACAAGAGGCTTGGCATCACCATCATACTCACATACGAAACGCTTAGTACCACCTCCTTCAAACTCATTGAAGAACTCTCTTACCCTGGAAACAAACTGGGATCTGCTGGAAGCCTGGATGAAGCATTGCAGCGTGATTGTCCTATCCTTGTATCTTGGGTTAGAGGTATCCTTGACTGTTCCGTGATAATCATCCCAGTCCACTTCCAGACTTGACTTTTTAGCAAGACCACCAACCAGACCAGCAGACTTAGACACCTCCACGGCAAAGTCCTTGAAGTTCTTTCCGTTGATGTAATATTCTACATCCGTCTGGTAGTTAGAGGCAGCTCTGATCTCTGTGAAAGACATAGCCTTTTTGAACACTTTGAGATCATCCACCTGTGCCTCACTGCCAGCCAGGTTGAAATCATTCAGTGTGAAGCCTGTAGGAGATCCGTCTGGAAGGCTTACCACATCCAGGAGCTGGTTTTCAGCATAGACCTTAAGTGTTGTTCCTTCCTTCACGAAAACTAACTGGATATAGCCAGTCGTTCTGTTCGCCAGAGATTGTTTGATGAAGCCCTGTCTGTAGTTCTCCAGTCCGCTGTAATTAATGAGCCATACAAGATCTGTGGTACTCTTAACATAGCACATGAGAGTGAAGTTTCCAGAGAGCGGAATCGCTGTCACTGTAGAACACTCTCCTGTAAGATTGAGAGCCAGAGCCTTGCCGTGTGCTGAATCCTTAGTGAATCCAGCACCGTTAGAAAGCTCAGCATCGTTCCTGTACTGAGAGAAATCATAAGCCTTTGATCCTTCTGGATCATCGAAAGGCAGATAAAGAACCATATTTGTATCCATAATCTTGTTGTTTTAGGCGATCCCCTGTGATAGGAGAGAGCCGTTATTTTGAAGTTTTTTAAAATCGTTTCTTAAGCCTACCATTTCCTGGTGGATCAGTTCTGTATTGTGAGCTGTCTGAGCCTGGTAGATCAGCTGGTTTCTGGCTACCTCTGTAAGATCTGCCAGATTGATGTTGGTTGCATTCATTGCACCAGCGATCTTTGAGCCTGTTTCCTCAGAGAGTGAAGCCACGGCTCCCTCCAGGGAACTCTTATCCAGAACATCATCTGCTGTTTTAAATTGCTCATTGATCTTCTGAGCCGCATTCGTTGCGCCCTGGATGATGCTGTTCTTAAGGGAATCAAGTGCCCCCTGTTCCTTATCTGTGATCGTAGTGCCACCATCAGAACCATCCTTCATGGCATCAGCCCACATATTGTACCACTTCTGCAGTTGATCTTTATACTGGGCTTTATACATCTGCTGGATCATAGATTTGCGCATCATATCAGAGAAATTATTAGATAGGTTCTGTAGCATAGTCTTTGCGTCCGAATCCATATCCGTAAGCATATCCAGGAAATCATCGCCAACAGAATCAAAGTCCACACCAGTAATGCCTTCATTCAGAGTTTTAAGAAGCTCATCCTGGGCATCCTTAACACCTACAAGATCATTCAAGTAGTCTTGTGTGTCCGAATCCAGTTTAGCAAAGAAAAGAGGTGCTTGCTCCTTCAAAGTCATTATCTGTTCGATAGTGAGATCAAACAAGCCAGTCATACGACCACTTTTAATGCTGTTCAAGATCTGCTGTGTGATGTTGTTCTCCTTAGCCCATTGATCCAGTTGTCCCCAGGCTTCTGAACTCATATTCTCTCGCTGCTTAACACCATGAGAGGCTTTTGATCCAATACCCAGGAATCCATGGCTGGCTCCAGAGTTAAGGTAGTCCTTACCCATCTGTCTTGCAGCATCGGCTTGCTTGTCATACAGGCTCTTTGCATACTCGTATGAGTTCTGTGCGTTCTTGACATCCAGAGTGGAAACAAGTTCCTTCTGCTTGTCGATCACATCATTCAGAACCTGGATATAGCTCTTATACATTTCCTTCGCCTTCTGATAAGCCGCTTCACCATCATCATCTGAGAAGATGGAAATGATCTTGCTGGCTATCTGGTAAGCTGACGAAATGATAGTGAGGATCACGGATGCTTTCTCCAGAGTGCTGATCGCCTTTGATGAAGCGTTTGCCGCTGTCTCGAAGCCCTGGATGGAAGCCATCGTTACAGATCCGATCTGACCGATCAGAGAAACAACCTCACCAACAGTGCCACCGATCGTAGAACCAACTTGATCCAGGTTGTCACACAGCTCCTTGATGGAACCAGTAACGCTTTTCTCTGCTGCCTGGTACTGTCTGTTCTTCTTGATCTGCTTATCCTTTGCCTGTCTGAGCTTTTCAAGTGCTGCCTGTTCCTCTTTGGATCCCTTACCGAATTTAGTCTGTGCCTGGGTAACTCGCAGCTCTGCCTGTCTCAGTTCCTCATCGGCTGTTTTAAGATCCTCCTTAGCCTTCTTAAGGGCAGAGAAAGGGTTTCTGTTGTTGATCTCATCAGTAAGTTCCTGGATGGTGCTTGTGTACTCCCTCAGATCTTCTGGGTTCAAGCTCTCAGCCGCTGTTTGCTTGGCACTCTCAAACTCTTGCTTCAACTTCTCCAGGGTTTCTGTTGAGACATCATTCAAGTTCTCAAATGCCTTGATGTAGTCTGGATCTGCCTTAAGCTGTTCCAGATCTACAGCCATAATAGATTTTCCCTTAGCCGCTGTAGCCTGTGCTATGGCTCCAGTTAGCTTATCCACCTCATCGGTGTTGCCTGTAGCCTTTGCCTTGGTTCGCTTCTTCTCCAGGAGTGAAATATCCGCATCAAACTCCTTTTCGATAGCCAGTCGCTTCTGGGTGTAGTCCTGGTATTGCTCTACCATTTTAGCTACATCTTGATCTGCTGCCTTCTGCTTATCCTCCAGGAATATTGCACCCTGGAGCTTATCTTCTGGGTTCAAGCCGTAGCCTCCATTACTCAGCTTATCCTTGGCATCAGCTATAGCCTGGAGTTTTTCATCCAGGCTGGAAGCCTTGGAGATTGCAGCCTCCACACTATCCTTGAAGGCATCCATAGCAGACTTAACTCCCATCAGCTCATCCCTCTGAACCATAAGGGAATTAAGATCGCTGTTTTCTTCATCCGATAAGCCACGCTTAGCCTTCGCTTCCTTAAGTGCATTGATGTGTCCGTTCACCCATGCCAGGAAGGATGTGCCAGACTTGATCAAATTAGCGAATTTCTTATCAGCTACATCCTTGCCCAGGTTCTGCTGCCACTGGTAGTATAGTTCATACTGCTTACGCTTGTAAGCCATGATCTCATCAAAGGTTTTCTTTTCAGTAGTGTTGCCGCCACCGCCAGTGTGACCGCCTCCACCACCTCCACCAGAGCCGCCTTTATCTCCAGTGAGTGCTGTGAGCCTTGACTTGGCTTCCTGTAGCTCCTTCTGTTTATTTGCGATATATTCTGCCAGATTGTTCTGCTTGACCTTTCCAGCTCTGGCATTCTTGATCTCCTGGTTTAAACGAGAGATCTGTGATCGAACACTGGCTACTTGCTGTCCGTAAGTCTGGATCTTCTTAGTACCACTATCTGTAGCAACAGTAGTGGTTCTGATCTCAGTCTTTAGTTCTTCGATCGTAGCGTTTGTTTCTGCCAGATCCTTTTTTGTCTGGTTCAATCTGCTATGTGCTTCACCAGATTCCTTGGCTCCCACGATAGGTGTAGGAATGAAAGCACCAGCGTTGTTATATAGTGTCGTTCTTGATGTATCAGCATTCTTAGCATCCTTTTCTTGCTTCTTCTGCTGCTTTTCAAGCTGTCTTTTCTTCTTGTATGCTGCCTCCAGATCCTCTTGTGCCGCCTTTAGTTTGATCTGCTTTTCAAGCTGTGTAAGATAGGCTGTGATAGCTGCCGTATTCTCATTGATGATCTTACCTTCCTTGGATAGCTCAGCGTTATATCCAGGGATGATCGCTTTCAGCTGTCCGATCAGTTCTATCTTCTTGGAGTTAGATAGGTTCTCATCGTGGATCTGTGCTTCCAGGGCATCAATCTTTGCAGCCTGGGCATTGAACTCATCAGATGCTTTTCTGGTGTGCTCAGTGAGCTGCTGGGTTACAGTGTCCGTTTCTTCCTCAGATCCTTTGAGCATTTCAAAAGCTGAATAAGCGATACCAGCCAGAGTGATGATCCATCCCAGAGGATTCGCCTTAAATGCCTTCCAGAGGTTCTTCACAGCGAGAGTGAATGTATTTGTTGCCGCTGTTGCTGTACCAGTGACAACCACCTGGGCTTCCTTAGCCGCATTGTCTGCCGCTGTTGCCGCTGTAGATGCTTTGCTGGCTGTTGTCTCCAGGTTTTTCTTCTCTGTATAGAACTGGGTCTGTGCTGCCAGAGCTGCCTTTCTGCTGGCTGCTGCCTGGTCTTGCGCTGTAGCCAGACGTTTCTGTGCGGTCTCGATCTTGGTAGCATCCCCACTTTTCTCAGCCCAGTAAACTTCGTACTTAGCCGCCTCCACACTCTGGGCGGATGCTATAGCCGCATTCTTGGCTGCTTCCAGCTTGGCATAGGATGCTTTTACTTCGGCTCTCTGCTGTTCCAGCGTTGCCTCCGTTGCTTTACGCTTAGCCAGCACCTCTTTCTCCAGAGCCGCACGATATGTGGCACTCTTGGCATTCAGCTCTGTTTTCTGGAGTGACATCTTTTGTTCTACAGAGAGCACTCCCATAGCTGCTGCCTCATACCTCTGGCTGGATGTAGTGAGGTTCAAGTTAGATAAGTATTGCTTCTGTTCTGTTGTAAGGAGAGCCGTAATAGCCTGGATCCTCAGAGTTTTCTTAAGGTTCGCCTGTTCCTCAGCCGTAAGCTCTGCCTGGAGTGAAGCCACGTGTGCCTTCTCTGCCGCTGTCATTGCCGCTGTCTGTGCTGCTACCTCACCTGTTAGTGTAGCTCTGACCTTAAGAAGGGCGATCTTGCTCTGTTCTACTGTATTGTTGATGAGTGCAACACCAGTGAAGCCCTTTGTGGCGATAGTATTCAAGACGAGTGCAGCCCTGTACGATCCATAGGCGATCGCTACAGCCTTCACCATCTTCAATATATCTTCCAGGTGCTCCAGGAAGTACCCAGCCGCATTGATGGCTCCAGCAAAAAGATCCTGGTTCTGTTCTCCCAGATGATCCTGTACTTGATCCCAGGTATCTCCCAGGTTTGAGATCATACCAGTAAGGGATTTCGATTGCTTCTCCATCAGATTGTAGAACTGACCTCCCTCATCCGTGAGCTTGTTGAGAACCTTCTGAACGTCTGGGAAGCCGATCTTACCAGCAGATACCATATTGTTGATCTCATCAGCTGTAACACCATACATCTTTGCCAGCTCCTTCACAAGCGGAATGCCTCGACCAGTGAACTGCCTTACATCCGCAGCATACAAGCGACCTTGAACCATCGTAGTACCATACAGATACACAATATCATTAAGAGGCAAAGACAAACCAGAGGCTATGTTACCCAGTCTCACCAGGGTATCATTTACCTTATCAGCACTCTCACCGTATGCCAGGAGCTGTTTAGCACCGTTAGCAACACCATCCAGATCAAACGGTGTCTTAGCGGCTGTTTCCTCCATCTGTTGCATCAGTTCATGTGCCTTGCTCTTGGAACCCAGCATAGTCTCAAAAGCGATCTCCAGCTGTTGGAACTGACCTCTTACCTGTACGATAGACGTAAGCAAGTTCGTCATTCCTTGACCTACCAGGTAAGAAGTAATATAGGCAGCACCATTCTTAGCAAAGGTTAAGAGTGACTGATCCATTTCAGCCGCCTTAGCCGCTGTAGTATCAGAGAGCTGCTTAACCCTTGCATTCATTGCATCAGCCGACACATTGAAGTCCTTAATATCAAGCGTTGCCGCAAACGCTAAACCACCGTTAATATTATCCATAACTTACATGAAGTTTTTAATGAAATTCTTAATATCATCCTTGGATTTCAGCTCGTTAGTGGTGACATTCTGTTCCTCCACCTCATCCTCATCCAGACACCTTGCAGCATCTGCCAGGATCATCTGAACGTTCACCCAGGATATTTGCCATTGCAAATAGTCTAAAGTCCAACCATAGTTTTTACAGATCTCACCTCTGTTTCCCCAGGCAGAATTTAAACCGATTACTCTACTCGATTTTGCTTTGGCTTTGTTGGTTGTGGAAGTTCCACGATTGATCGAATAGAGTTCGTAAAACCCACGGTGTTCATCATCTGGGAAATGATAGAAACAAGTCGTGATAGGGTGTTTACAGTAAGGTGCTCTATGAAGAATGCCTGGAGTTCCTTCACATCCTCATTCTCTGGATCCGTCACCCTCTTGTCGTTGATCACAGCCATTGCAGCGATCTTAGCCATTGTCGGGATATACTTAAACAGCTTCTTACTCTCAGCTCCTGGAGCGACCTGGATCTTTTCCTCATCAAACTCTATGTTAAGATATTCGGCTCTGATCCTGTCGATCGTACCCAGATAGAGAGGCTTAACATAGAACCTTCTGAGGTACACCGTTTGCATATTCTGGCGATCGGCTTCTGGAATATCCTCTATACTCACATCCCAGTCTTTCGGGAAACGATCATCATGCCAGATGATCTGGTGGTTAGGGAAGTGGCGATTCCACCAGCTGATCCTCTTTGGCTGTGTCTTGATCTCCATCTTCAAAGGAACACTGAACTTAACACCCATATCAAGGAGTGCCTGGATCGCCTTTTCCTCGATCGCTAGCTTTTGCTCCCTGGTAAGCTCTTTCTTCTTGTTTTCTTCACTCATAGCTTTTTGTGTTTATATATGCTAAAACAGAAACGCATTCTGTTAAAATTGTGTTAATAAAATAGAGAAAGCCCCCCATCCTGGGGATAGGAGGCTTTACACCGTGTAGTTATGAAACATCTTTTCTTACATCCCTTATTTAACACCAGGGATAGTAAGATCCTCAGAATAAACAATAGGGTAGGTAGGTGTGGCTGTCACATCTTCCAGAGAGATACCCTTAGAGGAATAAGTGGTATTCTTAAGTGCTGAAATGCTTGCACAGGAAATGTGAAGCGCATCACCAGCAACAGGAAGGACGATCAGAGCCATTTCGATGTTCTGTGCCACCGATGGCTCAGTATATGTTTTCTTTGCCGTATCATACTTACCACCCTCGAAGTCCGCACGGATCTCCTTTGATGGATCCATGATAGAGAAAACAAGCTCGTTTCCTTCCTTGGATACCTGGTTGATCTTCTTGTTAGAAGTCTCGCTCTTGTGTGTGGTTGTGGTAGGATCCTTATCCTTGAAGGAGCAAGTATCCTGGTACACATCCACTGGCTTGAAGCCAGTAGTAGGCATTATTGTTGGGTCTGCCTTGTTGATAGGCGCATAATAGAGTGCCTTAATACCCATTGTTGATAAAATCATAGTTCTATAATTTTAAATTACTTGTTATGTCTAATATAGATCTCCAGGTAAACAGGAAAGAAGTGCTCATCTTGATCTTGCTCCTTAGTGGCTGGATCCAGGTGTGAGATCACCCAGTTATATCCTTCCTCAGCATTATAGTAGCTGTTCAGAGCCTCGATCGTTGCAGTCCTTATCTCCATCAACCTGGGGAAATTAATATCATACAGGATGGATCCATCTTTCTTCTTGCGCTTGATGTCGGGAACGTGGATGTTTACAACTATAGAACCGACACAAAGATCACTGGATCCCTCGCTACCTTTAGAAAGGATGATCACATCCTCTTTTGTGAAGTCGTGCCTGGTGTAACCCACCGAGCCTGTTAGCTTCACGGCTTTCAGTTTCTCTTTGAGTAACTGGTAAACCTTGATCTGAATATCTTCAACTGTAATCATAAAGAAATTCCAAATTGTTCCTTTGCCTTCATAGATGCCTCCAGCTTGATCCTCTGGATAACGGCTGGCATTTCTGCCTTTGCCTTCAATTCCGCTGGCATAATGACGTTATAGCCTTTCGCCTCCACATAGGAAGCGTATTCCATACCAGCGATAATGATCAGAGCAAACTGGTGGTTTATCCGATCCATCATTTCCTGGAGCACCTGGAGTGATGCAGCTTTAGCCTCGCTGGATCCCATCATGCCGCCTGTGTTGATGATCTTACCACCCTTAACAACCGCATACCCTATGGAGTTTGTAAGGTTGCCAGTCCGATCAGTGTAGCTGTGCATTTCCTTAGCGTACTTTGCAAGTTTCTCTCCCATGTAGGTGAAATAGTACACTGTAGCGTTTTCAACACGCTCCTGGAACTCTCTTACAGCTTCTGGTATTAGGTTGTAACCAGAAACGTATTTTATCCCCATATCTCCAGATATTTTCTGTTAGCGTTATCTATGCCTTGTACGGTAAAAGATTCGGTGCTCCCATCCTCAAACGTTACCTCTACCTCAGAGCCGATCGTAATATTACCCTCGAAGCTCTTATCTATGAATACATCATAGGTGTAGAAGAAGGCTTGACCATCAGCCGATCTGTAGCTGGATGCTGGAATAGACTTGTCTATCTGGCATTCCATACCGTCCTCCCAAATAGGTTCTGAGCCAGTAATGAAGCCAGTATCCTCATCCTTCTCACCGCCAGCCAGGGCTGTGTATCTGAATGTTCCGTTACACCTCATAATTTACCAAAGGTTTGATCCATCCTCAACTGTGGGCACATCCAGGTACTCATCAGCATCCAGATCATTCTCAGAGCATAGCCCTTTGATGCGATCCTCCAGCTTATCCACTGAATAGCCCTGGGATGATTTGCCCAAACTGTCGCTGGTTAGCACGATCAGCTTCTTCAATACAAAGATTGCAGCTATTGCGATCTTGCTCTTATCCTCTGGTTTGTAGTCACCATCTACATCCTCTGAGGAAAAACCAGCATCCAGTAGGGCTTTTATCATCGTGGGCTGTGAAACAGAATAAGGCTCAAGTTCACCAGAGAGAGCCTGTTTGTTTGTTAATGCGCCCATGAGAGATTACTTATTAAGTTCTGCTTCCAGAGCCTCGATCTGATCAGAAGCGAGAGAAGCGACCTTGTTATTTACACCGTTGAAACCAGCGTTAGCATTTACAGCGGCTCCAATAACAGAAAGGGCTTCCTTGACCTTATTCAGATCATACTCTGTACCATTTACACACACAGTAGTAGGGTTGCCTCCCTTGTTGTTGTCGGATTCTGTCTCAACAGAAACAAGCTCTACAGCACCCTTACTGATACACAAATTCAACCTGGCAGTATCATTCTCAATAATGAGAGTATCACCAGGATTGAGAAGGTTCCCAGTGATCTTGTCACGGAAAACCTTCTTTACCTTAGTTACGAATTTAATCTTTCCCATATATAAATATGTTAGAGAGTTTCGATTGTGCCATACTCAGATCGTGTGACGAACGATTTAGTATCAAGGTTTGCGCCCTCGATCGTCTGCTCCTTGAAGCCACGAACCTGTACGCAAACGATCTCACCAATACGAGTGATCAAAGGAAGCAAACGACCAGATCCCTGTGTGTACTCAGCTGCTGTTTGTCCTGTAGATTCACCTGTGCGCCACTTAGCGATACGGATACCATTACCAGCGTTGATGTAGTCCACATCCTTTTCCTCCATCAGCTGGTTATCCTCGATCGCTGGCTGGATCTCAGCCACCTTGCCCTCTGGCTTGATACAGATGAAGTTATGATCCCAAGGATCAAGTGTCTTGCGCTTACCATCCTTATCAATGCCCATTCTGCGCTTAACCACAGTAATGTTAGGGATCTCGTTCTCTGTCAGCTCTGTTTCAAGCTCAGACTTTGTAACGGTCTGATCCTTCTTGTCTGATCCGTGAACAAGCAAACGTGTTGCTGGGTTCATGCGCAACCAGTAATAAAGATCCTGGCTCATCAAGATCTCACCTGGCTCGATACCACGATTTCGGAGACTTGAACAAATTGCAGCGAGTGTGAGGATAGGCGATACCTTGCCAGCCTTAACATTCTCATCAGTCCAATTATAGACTGAAATGAGCTTGTTTTCCTCATCCATGCAATAGTCGATCTCAAACTTACGACCGCCTGGGTTGTTTACCTCTGGCTCAAACTGAGCCACACCATCGTTACTGAATGCCTGGAGCAAGATGAAGTCCATAACATCCTTAACACCCAGATAAGCATCCTCCATAGATGCGTGAAGTGTCTTTTCGATAGCCTTAACCTTAGCCGTGTCGGAGATATGAGGATTCTCATACACCTCCATCATCTTACGATACTCCTTAGCAGTCATAGGGAACTTGTGTCCCACACGTGGGATCTCCTTAGTCCATGTGTCGAAGCCATCGGCACGTCTGAGAGGTGTAGGAGATTCATCACCAAGCAGTGTAGCCATGAAACGGATGTGGTACTTACCGATCACACCCTCGGCTGTGAGTGACAGCTGAGGTGTGTTCCAGTCGCACCATGTGTCACAGTACATCTTCTGGAAGATCGTTTTCTCATTCTGGCTAGCCTTATCGAAGGTTTTCCTCCATGTAGCCAGGAGATCCAGAGGCTTACCGTCTTTCACAAGATCCGTAAAATCATTAAATATTGATCTCATAAGTCGTACTTAAATTTTAAATGTTAATAACTCTGTGTGAGAAGAACGTTGGCATTACCCTTCAATGCTCTACCATCAGCAGACTTCTGAGAAGCTGGGATAGGTGGCACACGTCTCTCAAACATTCTGTAATTAAGTGTATGATCACATACATCTACCTGTGATTCATCCTGGCGAACATCTGTGTCAGTGATAAGGACAGCGTTAGCTGTGCCGATCTCAGCGGCATTATCACCAGACTTAACAACCTCCTGGATGATGTTATCAGCAGCCAAACCACTGATAGCAGCAGAAAGAGTGATCTCACATGAGTTTGGAGTTTTCACTACCTTAGTGATAGTAACCGCACTCGCCCAGGTTCCAGAGATAGCTCCAGCCTTAGCAACACGATCGCCTTCACAGAAGATAGGCTCATAGAACTCATCAACATACAGGGTAACGGTTGTACCCTTGACAGACAAAACCTTTGCAGTCTTTACTACCTTAACTGTGCGCTTCTGCTCATCATAGATAGCCAGTGTTCCAGCTGGGATCACGTCACCAACACGGAAATTCTGGCTTGTCTTATCCAGATTGAAGCCACCAGGCACGATAGTAGGAGAGCCTGTAAAAATCGGTCTTGAACCTACGAAAGATGCTTTTGTTCCTTTCATAATAACCTTTTTTATTCAACAGTGATACTTTTGAGCAAGGCATCAGCAGCTTCATCTACTTGCTGTTCCGTTGCTGTCTTGTTTTTCTGTTCTCCCTCAGAAGTAAGTCCCTCAGTAATGAAATCCTGTTTGAAAGCCTTGACGGTCTCCTCAATATCCTCATCATCCCCGATAGACTTTGCAAGTCGATCACGGAACTTAGTTGGGATCTTGTGGTTCTCCATCGCTTCCTTGATAAGTTTCTGGCGATCCTTGGTCTTACCATCGACCTCGAATTGATCCATACGCTTTTCAAGTTTCTTAAGAAGCTCCAAAACCGGGTTATCGGTATTTTGTGGTGGATCTTGGTCACCGTCAGGATCATCATCATCACCTTCACCATCCTTTTTGTCTGGCTTCTGTTTCTTCTGATCCTTTTTGTTCTTTGGATCCTTCTTGTTGTTCGCCCACCTTGCAGCCTCTGACTGAGTACTAACAGCCACTTGCTTAATCTGGTTTGCTACTTTGCCGATCGCCTCCTCATCAGTCGAATCATCTTCAATACTTCCACCGATAGCTTCGGTTAAAGCCTTAAGACACTCCTCTGACAAGCCAGTGTCTTTGCACTGATCTTTAACTTTTGAAAAGAGTAACTTGTTCATATTGATACTTAAATTTGTTTAAACACCGCAAAGATAGGAAAATTTTCTAATATGCGTATAACATACGCATAATATTTTTATTTTTATAACATTAAGATATTCAGCGTTTTATGCACACTTGATAGAAAACAGATCAAAAATAAATAGAAAATAAATCTAAAAATGTTTGGTGTATTCAATAAAAAACACTATCTTTGCACCTGTGTTTCAGATACACACATCAAATGCAAGTTTAATTTTTAAATTATTACATCATGTTAAGATCAGAATTTGAACAAAGAGTTAATTACAAGGTGACAGAAGAAGAATTTAAGTCCATCAATGAAATGTATATGGATACAGATCTTGATAAGGATGATTTCTGTTTGCTCTATAATGCCTCACAATTCATCACCCAGAAGGTGGCAGACGTTGCACGTGAGAGAAAACAGCTCAGAGAGGAAAAGATCCAGTTAGGCTACTTGATGGCAGATCAGTTCCAGAAGCAAGGTGTTATGGATCTCCGTAATAAGGCTGTGGAGCTTCTGGGAGCACGCAATTATCTTCTTTATGTACTAGAGAAGAAATATGCTATTACAGATGAGGATCGTGATCTGATAACAAGTTTAATCTAGTTGGTTATGGGAGATCTTAAGAACGAATTACAGAAGATGCTGGAAGAACTGGAGCTTCGCAAGAAGAAGCTCAGTTCTCTTGATTTCAAGCAAAATCAGTATGTGGTACTATTCAAGCCAGTTAAGGGTGAAGGCGATCTGTACGGTGTGACAAAGAAGCCTCTTAACAAGATCAGTTCAGACATCCAGGACGTTCTTCCTGTTCCTGGTCTGGAGATCATCAAGGTTATGGGCTATACAGAGGCTCTGCTGCAAGCAAGCAAGTATAGCACCATCCAGGTAGGAGATACCACATACAAGTCGTTTGTTATGGCTCTGTGGGGATATGTTCCAGAGCTTGCTGGGAAACTGGAAGCTGCCATATACCACATCAAGGAACTACAGAAACAGTTATCCTATGAGGTTTGCTCTGAGAAATAAAGACAAGCTGGTGAATGCTTTTGGCATAGAAGCGCACCAGCTTCTTTTAGATAGCTTGAAAGACTATGCCAGGAACCATGAGGATGTTTCTGTGTCTGGTTCCTTACCAGGTGAACGATCTTACCAGGTTTTTCTTGTGCCCAGCTTGAAAGGCACAGGAGATCGTTTCAAGTTTGCCATCATCAAGAAGGTGTATGACGTGTACCACGTTGCTTTTGTGGAACACATGAAGAACTAAAAAGCTACAGCCATGTTTATAATTACAGATAGAGCTGTGTTCGCTCCAGATGAGGATCACAGCAACGAGTTTAGGAATGAGTACTATACTGAGGTGGATCTTACCACTCTGGTGATCTCTGAGGATCTTACCATGCGCCCAGCTTACTACCAGGTATTCAGAGAGTATAAGGAGAATAAGAGGATCCTTCGTGAATGGCTGTATGCCAGCTCTGAGTTAAGCAAGATAAAATCATTCATTAATAAATATTTGAGCCATGCCAAAAATTAGGTATATCAAAAATGAGTTTCGCTTTGGGATCACAGAGTATAAAACACCGTGTCCCTTTGGTATGCGTGATCGCTATGCACTCCAGGTGTATGAGGTTGCCAGCCGTATGTGTAAGGATTGCCCTCACTTCGTGGAGGATGATCAGTTTAATTCAGTCTTAACCTGTAACTACCAGGAGAAGCAAGAGCACCAGGAGAAAAACGTTTTCGATGCTGCCGATCTCAGAAAGTCTGTGAAGGAGCTACAGGAGTATGGTGTGAAAGCCGAATCCATCCTTAAGAAATCGGCACGATCAGCCGCCAGAAAGAAGGCTGCAAAGCCTGGAGGCAGAAAGAAGAAAGGAGGTGCTGGATGATCAGAGGAAGATGGAGCCTACCAGGTAAGGCTTTCCAGTTATCCACCATGATAGCGATCATAGCCTGTTTTAACAAGTCGTTTCGTGCTGGGATCCTATGTGTGTTCCTGGTGTTAGTATTAATATCCATATACAACAAAGAAAATGAAAAAGAAGAAGATCAGAAATAGAAAGGGTTCTTTTATGGTTGAGCCTAAAGACTACAGATGTAGCTTAAGCAAGTTAGGTCTGGAGAGAAAGAACGATTATCTGGTGGCTGTTACCATGCGTGATAAGGATGCCAGAGAGATCAAGAGTGCTATGTTTTATCCAGATGCTTCCTGTGTCCTGTTAGTGATCGGTAACTACAAGAAGGCTCCTTATACATACAAGTTCCAGGAGATCAGAGATCGCAAAGTTACCAGAGTGAAGAATATGTCTCTGGCAAAGTTCAAGTATATCCTGGATCTCTTTGGTGGAACACCCTATATCACCTTCAAGAAATAATGTGTAACTTAATTCATAGATAAAATGATAGATAGACAACAAGCAATGACAGAGGCAGAAGGTTATATCGAAAGAAAGAACCTCAAAGCCCTTAGCGAGAAAGATAATGATCAGCTCGGCACTATCGTTAAAGAAGCCTATATATCTGGCATGAGCACCAGCCAGAGAGCTATCTTTGATCATGTGGATGCCACACTCTCCATGATAACAAAGATCGCAAGATGCCTGGGAGTTTCCACCAGAAAGATATTTGATCTCTATCTGGAAGTAGGAAAGAAAGGCTTTCTTTCCAAGAAGGTTGCAAGACAGTTTGCAAGTTTAGGCTTTCCTGTTTTCAGCGAGATCTCTCTGAATACGGATGTTTCTGTAGAGGAAGTGAATCAAGCGATCATAGATGAGAAGATCAGCGTTTCACTGGTGGAGAAAGCCTTAGCCTCTTTCTTAGAGAAGGGTGCTGGACGAAAATCACCATGCGACAACTGCCGTGACTTTTACGATAACGAATATGGCAGCTGTGCCTTTGGCTGTTCCAAGTTACGAGAGTTTGAAGGTCGTGAACCAGACTACGATCTTTTGGGATGATCCAGAATTAAAGTAATAGAATTAAATAAATAGAGTTATGCAAGACAATTATACGAACGGCTACATGATGCCAAACCTGGTAAACAAGAAGCTCCAGAAGGAGGTTTTACCAGCCAGAGAGTTTACACTGAGTGAAATGCTCAGTAAGTTCACACCAGAGGAAGCTCTGAAAATCGCATACCTTCCAATAGTACTGACACAGGCTGCATTCCGTTTCGCCACAGCTGTAGCAAATGAATGCGCCCAGAGACAGCTTGACTATAAGAAGCCTGTGAGACAGATCAGAGCACACACTAAGGAATACATCCGTAACATCATAGGTGGAGATAAGGTAGATCTTATCAACAGCCTGGAAAACCAGGTGTGCGCCTTCCTGGGTAAGGCTGGTAATGATGTTCAAACGCTGTACTTCTGCATCAATTCTGAGCTGAAAAAGGAGTATCCACACCTAAAAGAATACAACTTGCTCACGAATATCTATATCTGCCAGGCTCTGTGTACTTATGTGAGAGAAAAGGAAATGCACTATGATCAGCTTATCAGAATGCGTTTGTCCGCTCCTTACCACAGCACCGTCAATAAGGATGCCCTGGCTGTATGCAAGGCACTCCAGGAGATCGCTGGTAACTATAAGATCTCCATCCACACAAGGATCATCAACACGGCTGTTAAGGTGATCGGTATCAAGATCGACAATATGAATTTTAATTGTGATTAAATATGGCAAAAGAAAGAAGCATCATACACGTTCATCTGGATCAGCCTTATCTGGGTGAAAAAGACTGGTATTTCGGATCGGTATCAGCGATCTACGACACGATCCCTACAGAGGTGATCGGAGTGAAGGCAAAGAGCACCTGGGGAAGGTTCAAAGGCAATACCTACAGATCCAGGTTCGCCACGATCAAGCGTGGAACCTTGCACACTAAGAAATCTAAGAGAGGAAGGTTTTAGCCATCCTCTGAGCTACATAAATGATAAAAGGGATCCCAGAAATGAGATCCCTTTCTCTGTTTCCATGTTTCACAACAGAGTAACAAAAATAACGTTTAATTAAATTTTATGTACGAAAAAACTAAGAAGCCTTTTTGAAATATCGCTCATTATCCTTGATCCAGTATGGTAGCGTTCCCTTCTTCTTTGAAGCCTGGTAGCGTTCCCAGTTCTGATCAAGCCAGGTAGTGAAGCACTGAGGCATTTTCTTGATCTCGTTGTCGGAATCGACCAGCTTACTACTCTTGTTATCCATGAGCTTACCGATCATATCCTGAATCTCATATTCTGCCGCCAGTACTGGAATCATGTAACACCTACAGTTAGGATGCCATCCAGTCCACTTGAAATCTTTGGGATAGAAGCCAGCGAGATCATCACATATATCTGGGTATGGATGGTTATTGCTCACCTTGATCTCACAGCCCACAACAAAATCAAACGTCTGCCAGCGGTTGTAATCAGCCGTTCTGTAGGCGATATTCGTTTCTGTTCTGGCAAGTCTCTGGGCATTCCTGGCAGATGATCTATACACACCCATGCCAGGATGGTACTTCCTGGGATCCTCATTCACCCACTGATACAAGCCAGTCTTGCGGTCATAGATGCGCCTTTTCCAGATCCTTCCATAGATCGGGTTTCCGTTTTCATCCTCACCAGTCTTAACTCGGAATCTCCTGTAGAACCGATCTGGCTCATTCAGAAGATGCTTGATCCTGGCTGCAAGACTGTTGGCTGCTGTTCCTTCTCCCAGAGCCAGGTCTATAGTGTCCTGGAGTTCTTGCTTGAATAAGCCCACATACATCCACACTCGCTGTGACAGGTTCATTCCGTTATTCTTCCTGGTGAAGAAGGCATCCAGAGCTTCCATGTTTCGGTGGAAGAACTTAGCGTAATGGTTATCCTCTATAGATCTGGCTCCAAAGATCGCCTTAACCAGGTTGTCATTATCCTTATTCGCCTTATTAAACTCAAAGGTAATATCCTTGCGGTATTCCTGGTATAGCTGGGAATACATATTTCGGAACACTGGAGTAACATCTTCGCTGTATCCGTAATCTGTGAAGTTGAAAGGCTTATCATCTTCCAGATCACACTCCTTGATGATCTCTATGATCCGATCAAAGGCTCCCTGGTAGATAGTCTTGATCCTGGAGGCATACGTATTCGTGCGCTCGATCATAGATCTATGTAGAAGTTCATAATCTATTTTCATGCCTTTTTCATTTTGAAGTGATTGCAATAATCGTGGAAAAGGAAAACAGCCCACTCACGATAAGGACAGCGACCCATAAAGAGCACTCCCTTAACGCTCATTTCGTGGTGATCATAGCAATGGGCACAGTCTATGCAATGCACATCGCTAAAGATCACATCTGGTTTCTTCTTTGCCATCCTTTAATCTGCTGGCTGGAAAACATCTTGCCTGTTCATTTCGGCTTGCTGCTTCAAACTTTCCTCTCTCTCATCCTTGATCAAGCCCAGCTCCTTCTTGGCATTCTTAACCAGGTAGGAAAGTTCCAGGGTTGTCTGGAGTGACAGAGCACCAGCACCGAACATCTTAAGCACATCTGTAAGCACATCGCTTGAATCCTCGCCAAATGGCTGCTGGAAGGTATGTGTAACCACCAGCTTCTTGTATTCCTCAGCATGAGCATAATCTAGCACATTAGCGAGAATAGCTAGCATAAGGTGTGCGTGACGGTTCATGTAGCCATCGTGCTTTTCCTTGTGTCGCTCTGCCTTCACCTCTGCCAGGAGGAACACCTTCACGATCGCCTTAGCTGACAGGTTGCCCAGGTTCTTCATCGAATCCAGGTTGATCTGAGGTGTGAAGGAGAAGTTCATAATCTTGTTATCAAGCCTCTGGTACTGCTTTTCCTTAGCATCAGAGCTTTGATCCCAGGATAAGTATTTCAGTTCACCACCGTTCTTAAGCACAAAGAGCTTCGCTTCTTCTTCTTCCTTTGGAAGGTTATTCAGAATGTCTGCTGTTGCTACCAGGGCTGGGTTCGCAAAACGATCCACCACATCAGCATCAACACTCTCCATGTTCTCGACACGCTCGATCATCGGCTGCACTGAAGCTGCCTCTGGTTTCTGCTCCAGAAGAAGCACAGGGATCTTGCCGATCGGGTTCTTTCTTTTGTTCACATTCCAGCCTACTGAACCTCTCTGGCACTCATAGATCGTATCGTCTGTGTAGATGTCTATATGATGTACGGTGTGCCCTCCAGCCTCAGTAACGTAATAGCCCCAGGCAAAAGCCGTAAGCCTTCCATACTGATCCTTGATGGTGTAGATCTCATCATCCTCATCCTTGCACAGGCACTTAAGAAGAAGCCTTGGCTTACCTTCACGATCCTTATACACATGATAGAGGATGGCAGATGTACCCTCAGCACCAGCGGCACGTTTCGCCTCTCGGATGATGGAATCAAAACGGCATTCCTCATTCAGCTTTGTGTAAGCATCAAAAGCAAAATCTGTGTTCTCGGTATATTGCGCCCAGAGCACAGGCTTACCATAGAGGAAAACCAGGGATACCTCGTTGATATACTCCTGGTATGGCTGGGGGATCTTCCAGCGTTTTCTCCATCTGAGGAAATTACCCTTCTTATCAAATACGGCTTTATCCTTACGATCCATGATCTTGTGTGATCCGATCTTGTAATCTTTGAGGTTCTTTGCCGCTACCTCGCTCCAGTCGGTCATTAAGCCTACGGCTCTGGTTATATCACCAGCCTCCAGGAGTTCATCGAAAGACTGCTTGTAGCCTACAGCCGCCTTGATGTTGTTTGTGATACTTGAAAAAATACCCATAGTTATGTAATTTTGATTATATATCTAAGACTGGCAGACGATCCTCTATATCATCTGGTATCTCCACCTCATCATTAATGAGATAGTCTATAGCGTAATTAGTAACATCGACCCACTCATCATGTGCCACAGCTGGAAACTTGGTGACTTGCTCCAGATAGTTCTCGTTCCATTCGCCTTCTACCAGGAACACACGTCCACACTCGATCTTTGCGCTGTTCGCTTGCGCTCTCACCTCCTTTGAATCAACAGGTGAAGGAGTTTTCACCACATTCAGATCTGTTTGATCCTGGAGTTGATCCACTACAGAGATACCATTTGCTTTAGGCTCTATTCTGATCGTGGATGATTTCGTGTATCCATGTGCCTTCTCATATTCTGGGATCCAGCGTATCAGCTCTGGAAAGTTCTTATATACGGAAATAGCATCCGTGATATACATATAGTTTCCTATGCGGCACGCTGCAATCTGACCAGAAGGGTCATTCCCACTATTCTTTGTGTATGCTGTATCCATGAAGAAGTGGATGATCACATCCTTATTCTTGATGCCCAGGAACTCTGGAACTGAGATCTTACGGAACCAGTCACGCTTCCAGATCGTACCTCCAGCCACAGAAGGATGCTGCTGATAGAGAGCCGTGAAGGTTCTGAGTGATTTCCTTTCCATCGCCCTCAGTCGCTCCAGAGAGTGCCTTTCCTCCCAGAGTGCTTCACCTGGCTTACGTGGATCCTCTGGGCTTGGCTCATCCTCCTTGATCGCTGGGATGGATAAAACCTCCCATTCGCCAGGTTCCTTCTTAAGGATCTTGCCAGCCAGATCATCCTCATGCCATCTGGTCATAATAAGGAGCTGCTTGGATCCATTGTGCAAACGAGTAGAAAGAACGTCCGTGTACCAGTCCCAGACACGCTGCCTGTACGTATCAGAATAAGCCTCGATCTTATCCTTTACAGGATCGTCAATAATAGCTATGTCGGCTGGTGTACCAGTAAGAGATCCAGTAACACCCACAGCCTTATAGAAACCACGTGAGAGAGTATCGAAGTAGTCCACATCACGCTTCAAACCTCCACCACCTCTTTTTGGGATCTGGGTATCTGGAAACAGCTCCTGGTATTCCTTGCTATCCATCGTTAGCTGGATGGATCTGGAGAAACTTTCTGCCAGGGTGGAACTGTAGGAACACTCCACGATCTTCAAAGATGGATCCCTTCCAAATGCCCAGGCTGGAAACCTACGTGATACGATCTCACTCTTTCCGTGTTGTGGCGGCACGAAGATCATCAGCTTCTGGATCTTGCCTTCCAGGAGTGCCTGGCACTTATCAGCTATAAGCGTGTGAAACCACTGCCTCTGGTAGGAAGGCATAGTATAGTTAAGGAAGATCGCCAGCCTATCCTGTGCAGCCCTCCTATACTGGAGCCTCTTAAGTTCCAGCTTTCTTTTTAACATTGCCTTCTTATCCATATTACTAACTATTTAAATCGGTGTCGATCTTGTCGATCTCTGCCTGTATATCTTCATCTGAAAGATCATCATCGGATGCTTGCGCCTGGATGATGTTGTTATCAATAGGCTGTGTAGCCTTACCCCAAAGAAATTCTATGCACCAGCGTAACGTGTCGCTCTTGCCAGCATTTGTTTCCTTGGTTATTGCGCTGGTAAGAGAAAGATAGAGCTGCCACACGGAATCTGTTGCCTTGATCCCTGGTGGAACCTCGCCAGCCTTAAGTTTCTGCTGGATCTCTTTAAGATCCTGTCCCATCTTATTGTTAAGGATCATCGTGTTTCTGGGATCTCCTGTAAGTACCAGCTTGATCACGTCACAGATCTGTTCACGGCTCAGATCACCCAGCACAGAAGAAGAAACGTCCACACCGTACTCCTTTTTGAGCACAGTGAAGATCTTTGGTTTGCGCCTGTTCTTAGGCTGGTAATCGGATGAAAACTCCTTTCCCCTATGTTCACCTTTCTGTATTCTTCCCATAACCTTTAATGTCGTTTTGCCATCGTTTCGTTTTTTAGGACAAATGTGTACCAAATACACACCTTACCCATAAAAAGAAAATCTGATAGTAGCAAAATACACATCAGATTTCCTGGATTTATATAAAAGTAAAATGGCACACTATTTAGCTGCCTCTGCCTCCTGTTGCTGGTTGTACTTGTCATATACCCACAGCACCAGATCATCAAACTCATCATCTGGATATTCATCAAGAAGTTCCTCAGCCTTGTTAATCACGCTATCCAGGTTCTTCTGATCCTCTGGATTTTCTGGTGAATAAGTGTTGATCTCATCATTCTTGTAAGCCTCGATCGTCTTGATCTCTGCCTCTGTTAATTGAATCTTTTTCATAATTTCTTGCTTTTTGTTGTTTGTTACTGGAATATTCTATCTCGTTGCCCTTTGGTTAGAGCTTGTATTTTTTGATGATGCCCCTCACAGCACGTGTATATCTGTCCTGGTCTCCACGTACTGCCTTAGCTGAGGTCTCAGCCCAGAACTCATTGATGTTGGTCTTGGCATACTGACCATAGCCCTTCTTCTTGCGATCACGTGTCCAGGCATTGTAGAGCTTCTTCACCGCTGGTGTTGCAGCCTTGGCATTTGCGCTGTCCAGGTGATTGTTCCAGGTTGCGTGTGCAAGCTCATGGATCACGGTGTGCTGAACTGGCTTTTTGGTCTTGGTGTGCCAGCCATCCTTCATGCCTTGCCTTTGCATTGTCTCGATCTTAGCTTTTGGAAGATCGAAATACTTAGAGTTAAGGATGATCTGACCGCTCTTGCCTCCGATTGTAGCGTGAACACCCAGAACTCCATTTTCCATCGTGCCCACACGAACATCCTTCTGGCGAACACCTAACATGGTGTGATACCTGGAAATGCCTTCCTTCAACTCCTTATATACGGCTTTGTCCTTAACGGTAACAAGATCACGTAAGCCAGTGATCTTTCCCTTGTAGTTTACATCGCCTCTGCCTTTTGGTGTTCCTCCAGAGGTAACACCGCCACTGTTTCTTCCCATATTTAAACGAATTTTTATAGTTTATATTTTCTTTGCGTTGATAAAATCAGAGAGATAGAGGATGCCTTTCTTCTGGCAGAACTCCTGGATCTCTGTACCACCTCCATAAACCACCAGGTTTGGAACCTCCAGCCCAGAAATACGCTGTGCCACCTCCAGATCGCTCTTAAGGCTTTCCAGCCATCCATCGCATCCCCTGGTGAAAAATGCGTTATATCCTTCGGGAATACCCAGCATATTGTACTCGATAAACTTGTGAGCCACATTCAGATCAGCGTAAACCTTGATACCCAGCTCCTGGCAGTAACGAGCAAGCCAGCGTTTTTTGTAGATCAGAGAGATACCATAGGCGATCGGTGTTTGATCGTGACAGCTACAGTTAGGTTCCACTATAGACTGAACTCCAGAGTTAATGAGGTTTGTCGGATCCTTGAAAAGTTTCTCGAACCTGTAATCATCCACATAGAAGTGATAGGTGTTCACGTCTTTCCTCAGTCTGCTGTTCGCTCCCCAGGGTGTGATCGGAAGAACCACCCTACCAGCCTCCATTTCCTTCAACAGAGTAGGGATCTCGAACTTATTGTTAGAAGGGAAAAGAACATCATCCAGCATCTTCTGTTCCTGTGTAGGCTCATCTGGGAAATCTTCTTCCTCTGGATCCTCACCAGATCCTTCTGGATCGGTCTCAGCCTCCTGTTTCTTCTTACCCTTCTTTTTCTTAGGTTGATCATCATCCGTACCAGGAAGGATCAAGCCCATAAATTCAAAATCAAGATCCTGGAAGTGTGGATCCGTATCTAGAACGGTCTGATCCCATTCTCCATTTGAGATATTATCCCTGGTGATAAGATCAACTCGCTCATCATCTGTTAGCTCAGAGTAGAAAACAGCTGGAACCTCCTTAAGTTTGAGCTTCTTTGCAGCCTTCACTCTCTGGTTTCCGCACAGAACAAAGTTCTTGCCATCCTGTACCTCTATAGCCAGAGGACGGTGCTTCCAGAAACCATTTATCTTTATGCTATCAATAAGCCGATCAAAGTCTGCCTTCTTGATCTTACGTGGGTTGTAAGGAAGAAGGGAAACCTCGCTCAGCTTAATGTATGTAAGTTCACTTGTAACCATCATTTATCAGATTTATCATCCTCATCATCATCACCAGAATCTTCTGGATCCTTGAAACTCTCACTCTCTGGAAGCTGATGCTCATCGTCTGGGATAGCAAACATCCACTTTGCAAACAGATAGATAGGGATCAGACGATATAGCTTGCGGTTCTTGATATAAACCAGCTTCACGTTGTCCTCTCTGGTGATAGCAAAGAACCTTCCTCTATATCCGACTGGGATCTTAACCTTCTCGTAGATGTAGAAGCGATCAGAGGCTATCTTATTGATGGTAGCTGTACGGTTGTAAGAGCCGTTAATGTAAATGTGGATCTTATCGCCTTCCTTAGCGTAAGATCGTGGAAAGAGCCAGACAACCAGGAGAGCACCCCACAGATAGAGTGAGGTGCTGACCAGAAGTCCAACTATTAAACATAATATGATAGAAAATGAGCACATAATTATACGTATTTATTCCGTTGCAAATATACAAAAATTATCCGATATATGCGTATTACATACGCATTTTTAATATATATTATATTATCTGCCATAAACCATCATAGCCGCATCCCTGGAATGTTCGCAAGTTCTTCCTGTATATCCAGTTATCGACTTGAAGGCTGGAGCACTGAGCTTGGTAGTGTTATTCTTTGGTGCAATCAGCTTGAAGGGAATGCCCTTGTCTCTCAGAAAGTCCTCCCAGATCTTACAGTCTCGCTTAATGGATCCAGCTCCCTGTAGCTTATCTCTGCTTTTGCCAGCGTCATTGTACCATTTGCGCTGCCTAGCATCCTCAACAAACACACAAACATGATCACGTCTTGCCTGGTCTGCCACGATCTCCAGAGCCTGGTGGATCATAACCTTGCTGACCAGATCGAATTTCTTCTTAACCTTATTCCAGATCGCTATGCCAGTGTTCACACCTGTATCTATGCCTATACACTTGGTGTAAGCCTTGCCCTTCTCTGCTGCCAGGAAATCATCATAGTTCATTGATCGCCTCCTTCCTTCTCTCTGGATGCAGCCGCTCCCATAGCCAGCATATAGGCATACACCTCATTGAACTCCAGAACCTCCTTGATGATCTTGTCGTTCATTTCGCTGTAGATAGTCTTGATCTCATCGTGAGACTTACCCACTATCTTCTTAGCCAGAACCTGGGCGATCACGTGGCAAGCAAAATCCTCAGCAACCTCTATAGGCTGTTCGCCTTTGTTTACCTTACAGAAGTTTCTCCAGAGAGGGTTTTTCTTCTTCCATGCCTTCTCATACGCTTCAACCTTCTTCTGCTGTTCTGCGATCTTCTTTTCCAGCGTACCCAGAACGCTTGATACCATACCTACAATATCGGCAGCATTGCCATACTCATTGTGTTTCATAACTATAAATCAATTAAATTAAACGTAATGTTTTCTTTTTGATGAAGAACTTTCCTTCACACCAGTCACCGCATTCCTTAGCCACATTGAGCTTAGAACACCATCCGTTGCCATAGGCATCTTCATGCTTGAACCTGGTGCAGCATCCACAAGACTTGTGGTTTCTTCTGATCGCATACATCAAGCTCACGTTAGAACCAGGATAGTTCATCTTATTGTCTTTCAAAGTAGCCTTTCTGTAGAGGTGTGCAAAGAAGGAAACCTTATCCTCCTTTATTCCACCATCTTCCTCAAAGAAACGCTTATCGGTGCTTTCACACCAGATCTTGATGATCTTTTTTGCTATTCTTGCTTTCATTTGCAAACTCTTTTATTAGCCTTCACGACTACATTGTTCATTCATTGCGCATTCTCCAGAACAAAAGTTCATAACCTGTTCTTTGATCTTACGCTTACCATTTTCAAGCCCCTGGAAGATGATCCTATGCTTCACAAGTTTGTCGTTTGGAACTTGCTTACCACAATAGGCACACGGTGTGCATCCATCTCTTGGAGCATACAGATCCAGGTATCGCTTCTTACGGATCTCATACTCCTTAAGTAGAGGATCCTTCTTGAAGGAAACATTCTTGTTATCTATCTCGCTCAGCTTAACGCTATGTGAGCATTTGCCATACTTTCCATCCCATTCTGTGCGATAATAAATTTCTCTGTCTGCCTTCTTTATTCTATCAAAGAACTCCAGGAGCTTATCTATATCCTTCTGGGTGCATCGTTTCTTTACGTCCTGGTTGTTCCATACTCTATATCCGTTTTCAGTGAAGGAAACGGAAACGAGTGTAACTTTGCACTCACGTATATTCACATCTTTGTTTGCTTCTGTGATCTGATAGATAACATCTGCTTTTGGTGCATCTTTCAAGATCCCAGCCTCATACGCTTCTATCTGTTCCAGGATCTCACGATATATCGTAATGTTAGCCTTCTTCTTCATAATGATTACTTGTTTAAAATGTTATTCACTCGCTGGATCTCAGCATCCACAGCTGCCTCCAGATCCTTGCTCTGTTTGTAAAAGCCCTGTCTCTCTTGCGATCCTTTCGGGCTTTTAAAGAAGCCGATCTGTGCGGCTCTCATATTCGCCACCAGATCGAAAAACGCTCTTGCATTCATATTTATTTGAAATCTATTTCCAACTGTTTAGAATATCCAGAATAACTTTCTGGATGTTCTTTTTTGTCTTTGAGGTATGCCTTGAAATTACGTTCTGCCCTCTTTATGCAGCTACCTAAAGCATCTGCCCAGGGTGTAAACCCACTTCTACAGTGCCAAACAGGAACTACAGGAGATCCAAGCGTTTTGGTATATTCCCAAAATTTACACTGTTTGCATTTTGGCTTTTTCAAATTCGCCATTATCTGTTATTTTAATTTCATTTCTTTTCTAAGGTTGTTATAAAAATCCTTTGGGCAAATGCAATCCCAGAAATTATCTGTCGGTTCATTGTACCTGTTGCCAAAGAAATCACAGGCACAGTTTACGCTTGTCTGGTTGAAAGCGATCGCCTCAATATCATCTATGCTGTGAACCTTAACAAAGGCACTCAGTTCCTTGTATTGTTGTGGATATATACCTCCACACTCATCAGCGACAACCTTTAAGCATTCAAGGTAAACTGGTATATCTTCGCCTAGAACCTTTGCGAAATCAAAGGTAGATCTGAACACCATCATTTCCTCATAAGTTAAGCGGAAATCTTTCTGTAGATCCTCGATCTCCTTTCTGGATGAAGCATAGATCCAGCGGCTTGCATATTCGCCTTTTGCCTGTTTTTCCTTCACCCATTCCAGATCCAGCGGTTTTCCATCAGCTCCTACTGGTACGTAAGATGGAAGGTATTTCTTTTCCAGATACATCCAGAGGTGAGGCATTCCACCCCAAGCGTTGGGAACCTCTATAGCAAGTTTCCAGCACTTTTTCTTCTTCATTTTAACGTATATCTCAAACATGATCTATTGTTTTAAAATGAAATGCCCACCCTGGTAGTTACAATCGGCATTCTCTTTGATCAGAGAATCACAGAGAGGTGTCTGGCTGTTCCCCAGTCTGGAACACATATTGAATAGAGAGCACTCATAGCATCCTATTTTCTCACCCTTGTTATCCACCATCTGGTGAACATCGGTTCCGATCTTAATCTTGATCACTTTGCTTGCCATGATCTACCTCTTTGAACACGTGGAAAACACATTCACCATTGATCAGTTGTACGGTTCCGATATACTCCAGGGAATCGGCATCTGGTATCTCATACCCTGTGCCGATTATTCGGATGTGAACCATGTCTGTCTTAACCTGGGAATCATCTACCATCGCCCAGATCTGAGGCAAACCATTCTGAGCTTGCACACTGAGGATCTGTGCTCCAGCTGGAAGCTCAACCTCCTGGCGATCCAGGATCTCCAGGGAATACTTGAATATTCTTTTCATAACTTAATCTAAATCTTTAATGCTCCAGGCAATACAGATAATAGAGCTTGTAAGGAGCAAAAACCACATTAATAAACGAAATACTTCTTGATACATCTTAATATCTGAAATCTGTTAGCTGAATGATCACACCATCAAAGATCATACCTTTCAAACCAAAGAACATGAAAGAAATGAAATCATCCTTATCCAGCCCATCGTTGGCAGCTACCTGGTCTATAGGAACTGGTTTCCCATCCACCCAGCACTTAGGATCCTGGTGTTCGTCTATGCGAACTATGGTGATCTTCTGTAGGCTTACCTGGTGAACCTCCTTGATGATCCTTTGCTCAGAGTTATAAGGTCTGCCAGTCCACTCACGGATGGAAATATACTTCTTTCCCTCGTTGATCTCCTTGCAGCGTTTCTGCCACAAACCTTTGGCATCCTCTCTGATCGTGTGGATCTTCTTTCCAGCCAGAAGGCTCTCACGGAAACCTGTTGGCTGTTTCTCTCTCTTGTGTCCTACAGGGAAGGTGGTGGATAACATTACCACCACCTTCTTAGGCTCATTCTTCGCTGTTCTCATCCTCATCTTCCTCCTTAGAATCCTTCTTCTCTACTTCCTTAGCGAAATCGCTCTCAGCGTGTTTGTATGCCTCCGAAAAATCCTCTGGAACCACGCTGCCGATACCTACTGGTGAAGCCGCATTGATAGTAATGCCATACTTACAGATGATCGCCTCCTTGCCAGTCTCAGCACGTTCCTTAGCCTTACGTGCCATATACAGCTCGATCTGCTTCTTTGCGCTGTCAGCGTTGGCAGACTTAAGAAGGAAGGTCTGGCAATATACATCCACACCATCCTCCACCTGGTCTTGTGTTGCATCCAGGTTCTGGATGGAAGCATCTACGATATAGAATCGCTGCTTCACCACCTTTTCATCATCCTTCTCATCCACTACTGCTTCTCCCTTCTCATTCATAGCATAAGAAGAAAGCTGGCTATCAATATAGATCAGAGAGGATCTTTGCTTAATACCAAGGATGAAGAAGCTACCACTTGTTTCAAGTTCTGTGTAGTCTTTCAAGATCTCCAGAGCCTGGTTAATATCCTGGGCAAACAGAAGCATCTTAGTGTTCTTGCCATTTACCTTGACCGTTGCCATCCAAGGAGTGAAGCCGCCACCCAGATACTCTACACCGTTGCGGCACTGGTTTGTGATCTCAACCTCCTTAATATCTCCACTCTGGAGATAGAAGGAAAGCTCCGAAACCTGTTCTGGAGTAAGAAGAACACCACGTTCCATGATCACATCGTTACGCTCTATGGTAACAATTTCGCCTGTATCTTCATCAATGAAATCCTCAGTCCATGTTCTGAGCACTCGCTTAGCTGTGTACATACCAAGCATCTTGCGAGGATCGGACGTTGTAATGACCTCCTGGTTAAGTCTTGTCTGTAGATCCTCTGGATCCATTTTAATTTCCTTTTTCATTTTCTCTATGTTTAAAGTTAATACTTCTTGTTATGCAGTGGTTCTCTGAGAGAGTTGTATCTGATCTTTTGCTCCACGAACCAGTCCAGATCTATTCCCATACTATCAGCCCAGTCATAGACGTACTGAATGATGTTAGGAAGGAAAGCCTCCATCGCTTCCAGGAATGCTTCATCCACTATGATGTGTTTAGTGAGATCATAAGCAACTTCTGTGAAGGAGAGAGAGGCAAAGAACATCTTATCTGCCTTGATGGTAGGATCTGGAAGATCAAAGAAGCCCTTATCTCCAGCGTAATCACACAAGCGGATCACAATATCTGCCAGCTCATCCTCCACGTGGTTCTTGATATACTGCTGGAAGCGATCTATGAAGGCTTCATCGCTCTTAGTTACGTCTTTGAACACAGCCTTGATGGTTGGGTTCAACTTTACGTATCTGTTCTGGCGATCGGCTTCTATAGCTTCTGCCACCTCTGTTATTACCATGATCAGCCAGTGCTGATCTGATTTATACTCTGTATGAAAGCCCTTTGCACAGGCATCTCCATAAATTATCTGAATGAGTTCTTTTTTCATTATTTTGTCTTTTTTCTATACGTTGCATGAGTGAACGGTATCTTATTGAAGTATTCCTCCATACGATCAGCTATTCTGGAACCATACCGCTCTGATAACTGTTCCATGTTGAGATTTGTCGTAACCAGCGTGAATAGAGGATATTCGTACCTGGCATAGATCCATTCTGTTAAGGGATAAATATCATTACCATAGCACTTGACAGTCTGAGGCTCGATCCCAAGATCATCCAGGCAAACCATTTCCTTAGTCTTAAGTTCCTCCAGATACTTGCTTGTCTCATCATTCATAGACTTTCTGGATACTATGATCGCTGTGGTTCTGTACACACCTGGCTCGCTGTAATCTCTGAGCTGGTTAATATACATACATATTGCATTAGCTAGCGTTGTCTTTCCGTTACCTATTCCTCCATACAGGAGCAAACCAGGCTTCTTGCCTTCAATCAGCCAGCTAGAGGCATCTTTTATAGCTCCAAGAACGTTCTCGTCATTCTTCATAACAAGCCCTCTCTTTTCGACCTCTGCCTTATAGCAAAAATACAACAGCCTGTAAGAATCATCCTTGCTCAAAGGAGATCTATAGATCCTTTTCGTAGCTTGTTGGATCTGTGGCTGTAGGCTCTGGATTATTTCGTTTATATTCTTTATTGCTGCCATAATAACGATTTTGTCTTTCCTTGTAAGCATCGACCACCCATGAGAGGATAGCCCTGTAATCTGATTTATATTTCTTGCCTTTGGATCCTTTATAATTGGATAGGATCTCGATCATTTCTTTAGCAACAGGCTCCGTGAACTGATCTGTGAGGCTCTTATATTCTGCCTCTGTCATAGTCACACTTTGAGCATATTGCTTTTTCTGAGGCTTCGGCTTTGCAGCCTTTTCCTCTGGAGGTTGTTGATCTTCCTGGAAAAGATTTCCTTCTGGATCCTTTGGCTTCGCTTTCACTGGTGGTGTTGCCTTAATGATCGGCTTCTCCACCTGGCGGTTAGCACTCATCGTACTCTTACCGCCCTTCGATCCAGCCTTTCGCCTGGCTTCGCTTACCTGGGCATCGTGCATCATCAAGCTATTACAATAAGCTCCATCTTGCCTAATATACACCACATCAGCTTCCACCAGGCGATCCAGCCACTCATCATCAGTATCACCACCAACCATGAAAATGATCTCACGTTTGGTTAGTGGATGCTGGATGGATCCACCGATCATCACACCTCTTTCTGGAGAGATCCACATCTGGCATAAGAGATCCAAAAACAAGGCACGATCCTCAGCAGACAGGCTTCTAACTTTTGGATCCGTCAGCCACCAGCCCACATCGAACATCATCTTATCTCTTTTTGCCATGATCTGTATTTTATTTATTCTCTACAGTGAAATTGAATGCCAGATAATCAGCAAAGATTTCCTTGAACTGAACACCGAAATACTTAGCCTTTTCCTCTGTTTCCTGGCACAAGCGGAACCCAAAAAGCGCAAGCGAACGCGAGGAGCGACTACCCGCATACAGAGAGCCGAACCCAGCAAGCGCACCAATACGCGCACTCGCACCGAGCAGAGCACCCCTATCTTCCTCACTCATAGAATCCATTTCAGACTGAGTGTAGAGAGCGAACCAAGGATAATAGAAATACTTGCTACCATCTGGATCTGGCTTAGGCTGCCAGTCCTTTCCCCAGAGAGCACGGCTTATAGTCTCCAGCTTGATCAAGGCGATAATATGCTTATCTACATGATCTCCGAGAGATCCCTCTACAGGTTCTTCACCAAGTGCCTCACAAGCATCTTCGTATGTCTTGATACTCTTGTAATCATCCAGGGATGGCTTAACACGATCCTCTGGCTTACAGAATAATGCTGCCAGCACATTCTTCACCTCATCACTCTTTGCCGCATCAAATGCAGCCTTTACTTCTTTCTCTGTTACTTCTATTACCTTCATTTTTCAATATCTTTTAAATTATCTAACTTTTTAATAATCTTCTTTGTTATTCTGATAGCATTCAGTACTCTGGTATTCTTTGTATCTGAAACGTTATCAATAATCAGTGGAACCAGCCTCTGTAGCTCAGTTACCATGTGGTTAGGAATCTTTTTCATTGTCTTTCCAAAATTTATCTGGATCTGGTATTTCACAGTTAAGATATTCCCTGGCATAGCTTCTGAGCTGTTCACAATAGCTGGAGAATTGCACAGTATCCATTTCTGCTGTAGAAGATGGAAACTTGACGATCTCACCAGTCTCTTTGTTCACTACCTGTTCTGCCGTGAATAGGTTCTTGAAGTATTCGTGAAGCTGTTCACAGCTGGTGAACTCCCAGCCAGCATCAATCATCGCATCAAGCATAAGAGGATAGATACATCCCCATAGCCAGCCGTTCTGATCTCCAGATCTTTTCTTTCGTACCCGAACAACCTCTATTCTGAATACTCCATCCGCTCTTGTGCGGATATATTCATAAAGAGGCTTAAGATCAAACAGCCCATGAATCTTCTCGATCAGAACCTTAGCCATAGATACTTGTAATATCAATCTCAGCACCTGGATAAGCCACATAAGTAGGTTTCCTGGCATCATCCTCAACAGCCTTGACAAACTCATCAGCGTTGCTGTTTTCGCTTGACAGGTGGATCAGAACGATCTCCTTAACCTTGCTTAGATCTGAGGTGTTTAGGAACCCCAGGCATCCAGGAAGCGATAGGTGCGATTTAAGAAGGCGATCTCGTTGCCTAGCAAAGGTTCTTCCTTCATTGATCGCCTCCACCAGGTACTTATCAGAATAGTTACACTCGATAAGTATATGCTGTAGATCAGCAAACCTGTAGTCACATTCGTATGAATCTGTGAGGAACATCAGCGTACCCATATCTGGGTGATCTATGAGGTATCCGACACAGGGAACATCGTGGTGTGCCTCGAAAGGGATAATCTTGAAATTCCCACACTTGTATCTGGATCCTGGAGTGATCGGAACCAGCTTGTTACCAGTCACACCTCTAAAATCAAATACATCCTGTAGTGCCAGGGTGTAGAAGCATCCAGCCAGATCCTTGATATACTTAGAGTGATCACCATGTCTGTGAGTTACCAGGCATCCTTTTACTTTAGCGATATTCCAGTTAAGGGCTTTCTTCACATCCTGGAACTTAATGCCAGCCTCCAATATCAGAGCCTCGCTTTCGTTCTCCAGGATGTAACAGTTACCCTTGCTGGAAGATCCCAATACTTTGAGCATCATAAGCCTAGAATCCTGGATCTGGTTCATTATTAGCTGTAGCACTTGCAGCATCTACAGCACCAGTAGCCGATCCCTCACCTCCATGGCTTGTGTTATTACCAGCCGATCCTCCTACCATTGTATATGTATTGCCGTTATCATCGCTAAAGCCGATCATTTTCTGATCGGTAACATCTACATAATCAGCATCCTCTACCTTTCGATCTGAATTAATATCGTAGCTGATAGCCTGTGAAAGCTCAGTAGAAAGATAACCATACTTAGAGAGAAGGTTTCGTGTGACGGTCTTTTCTGCCATGCCATTAAAGTTCGCCATCCATCCGACACCATCACCTGTAGGAGTGAGGATCTGGGCAAGAGGAATGAGATCAGTAACCTTCACCTCATTCTTGATACTCTTTGAGTATTTCTTAGCGTGTGCAGCCATCTGTTCCACCGTCATGTATAGTGTCTTGCGGAAACCAGTGGTAAGTTCAAGATATGCAAAGTAACCCACAACTGTATCACCAGTTCGCACACCATTAAGATCTATTTCACCAGTGAGCTTATTGATGGATCTCAGCTCTCCTTCAAACACCTCATCAGCATTAAGATACTTATACATACCTGTTCGCATAGCAAGCTGGATCAAGCCTCTATATCCCAGCTGGAATGTCGGTTTCATAACCTTATCGTAGTGATCGAATCCAGTTACAGGATCCTTAGTCTTAACGGTGATCTTATAAGGGATGATCCAGGCGAATCCAAGGGAACGCTCGATAGGAAGATGAAGCGTTGCTGCCTTCACGCATTCCATAACCACGGCTGTAGGATCACATTTCTGTAGATCTTCATTGCCTTTGTACATTTCGATCATAGATGTAATGAAGGAACCAGCGTTCTTGCCCATCGCATCAGTGAACATCTTACGCATAGAACCATTATCAAGAAGGTTCTTGAATGCGTTTACAGGCTTAGTAGCTGGCACGTTGCCAGCTGCCTGTGTAGTCTTTTTAACCTCGTTTGCCATATTACTTAATAATTAATGATGAATCTCTTGTTACGCACAGCATCACCTTCTGGCTTACTGTTGGTAGTACATCGTTGATACTCTCAGCGTTATCAACGAAGATCGGAGCACATACACCCTCGCTCTTACAGATCGCATTGATAATATCCAAACCAGCATTGATCTTGCCAGCGTGGTTCACGTCTGGATAAGGAGTTCCGTTCACAGTGCATACACACGTTAGCTTTTCGCCACCGTTCAACTGGTTAGAAACAAAGGAGAAGGAAACGATCTCAAACATTCCGTTAATACGCTCCATAAGCAAGGAATCTTTCTTCTTCTGGAACTGGAGTGCATTGTATTCGATACCTTCCAGCTCAGCCAGCTCCTGGTTGTTCTTATCCTGTTTCTGTTCCAGCTTCTTGATCTCATCGTCTGCCTTCTTGATAGTATCACGCTTAGCCATGCGCTTAACAAGATCCTCGATTTCTCCATTAATAGCCTTCTTCTGTTCCTCTATGTCTGAGGTATCCACAGGATCGGCATCCTTGAAGTTATCAATCTTGTTCTGCAGCTCTGTGATGCTGTTCTTAAGGTCGATGCAAGTCTGGTCTGCTGCCTCTATCTCTGAGTAGATAGGATCTGGGATGGTAGCCTTCTCCACCTTCGACTTATTATCTACAGCGGTTGCAAGCAAGACGGAAAGATCATGGTAAGCCTTATCGGATGCTAGAACCTTCGCATAGTCTGGTTCAGCTGGTCTGTTCTCGATCTTTTCCTGTAGTGTCTGCTGGAGAGACAAGAGATCTCCCTGGGCATCCTGTAGCTCCTTCTGTGTCTCAGCGATAGAATCATTAAGCTGTTTCAGCTGGGTATTATAGGAATCCTGTTCCTGTTTGAGCTGAGCAAGCTGTGAAGCCATCTGCTTTCCAGCTGTCTGAATCTCTTTGAGCTTTTTAGTCTTTTCATCCTCAAAGTTCTTCTGCAGCTCCTTGCGCTTAGCCTCACAATCATCATCATCCAGAGGTCGCTTACAGGTAGGGCAAATGAAATCGTTAGGATCGAAAGCAAGCTGTTCCTTAGCCTTCTCTGTGTACTCATTGCGCTTAGCCTGTACGGAATCTTCCATTACCTTGATGTTGGCAGTGTACTTCTTGATGATACCAGACAGGTTGATCTGTGTAGTATTCTGGGAATTGCTTGCGCTCTGGAGTGCCTTGATCTCCTGGTTCTTGGCATTGATCTGCTTGCGGACACCTTCGATCTCCTGGTCTGCTGTAGTAACAGCGGATCCAGCTGTAGCTGTAAGCGTTCCCTCTCTCTGGCTCATCTGGTTCTTGATGGTGGTGATCTGCTTGTCGTACTCATTGATCTTTGCATTATAGGCATCATCAGCCTCCTTCACAGCCTTGTGGTGAGCATTGTCAGCCTCTATACGGATTTTGTTGGTACGCTCTGTAAGATCAGCCTTCTTCTGGTTCTGTTGTACCACCAGGGCATTCTTAGCCTCAAAGGAATCCTGTGTCACCTTTGTGCGATCCTTGATCTTCTCATCCAGTTCGCTCACACTCTTACGCTTCTCCTGGATCTGCTTATCCAGATCTGCCCAATCCTCTGAGGCTGGTTTGAGGTTCTGAGCTGTCTCGATCTGTGAAGGGATGATCGCCAGAACATCCTTGCAAGCCTTCTTCTTTGCAGCCACCTCTTTAAGGTATCTCTCCATAGGTACACCAGCCATTTCTGCCAGGAGCTTAGCAAACTCTGGCTTTGTAGCTGCCACCTCATCATCGGTAACATCACCAGCCATACGCATAAGCATTTCCTTCTGTTTCTCTGCTGGAAGTGTAGGGAAACATCTTGGGTTAGTGATCATCTTGAAAACACCCTCTGGAATAATGCCAGAGATCTCAGCATCATACTCCTTCTTGGTTGCACACTTAACATCATTGATATAGAAGATGGTTTCGTGGTTCTTAAGTGTCTTTTCGGTTGTTCCACGTGGCTTCACCCATACCTCACGATAGGTACGCTGTAGTCTGAGGCTTCTGCCATCTACAGAAAGAACACCGATAACTGAGTGCTCCAGGTTGTAGATCACATTACCATCCTTATCAAGTGTCTTGATGTTGAATGCTGAATCAGCTCTATTATGGCTGTCCTTTCCGAAAAGGAGCCAGCAGAACGCATCGAAAACTGTAGTCTTACCTGTTCCGTTTGCACCGCACACACAAGTGTTATCGGTGAAATCCAGGTGAAGGGAACTGATACCCTTGAAGTTTACCAGTTCCAGAGAAAGTAGCTTAATTTCTTTCATAATTGAAAATAAATCTATTTGTTAATGTAATAATTCAACTTATCTGTCTTTTCGGCTGAAATTAATTCAGCCCTGGAGTATAGTAGCTTCGAGTTTCGTGCTGATCCGATCCTCTGTTTAGAAACGAGTTCCATTTTTACCCATCCCTTAACACGTGCTTCACCATACTCACTGTATGCCTCTCTCTGAGAGATCAGATCCTTACCTGGAGCCATCTTCTTATAGAAGTTAGCGGCTCCCAGCTCTGCCATATCCTTACAGATATTCTTAAGCTCATATAGTTCCAGTGTTATAGCCATTTAGCATTCCTCCAGAAAAACTTTACCCAGCCATGCCAGCATAATACCCATCATAAGACACCACCATGCACCAATAAATACAGGTGTTGATCCTATGATACCCAGCACGATAAGGGACTTTGCGAATACTTTTTTTAAATTGATCTTGATCATAATCGGACTTGCATTTGATTAAACGAATAATTGATCTGCTGGTATTCCCAGTTCATCTGAGAGTGCCTTTGTTTTTATTGCGTCTGGCTTCTGTACACCAGCCAGCCAGCACCGTACTGTCTTGGTGGATACCATTGCAACCTTAGCCATTCTTTCCACCCATCTTGCCTTTGGAGCCGCTACAGCTCTTGGCGGTAAGGCATCATAAATCTGCCTAAATTGATTTTTTTTCTGATTTTCCATAATTTTTTGCCTTAATTTCAGAATATATTATTATCTTTGTGTCGTTATTCTAATAATGACGGTGCAAATATACAGATTTAATTTCTAACAGACAAGGAAAAATAGAAATAAATTCAGTATATGGGGTGTTTTTTAACATTTGATTAGGTTTTTGGATAGATTTAAACTCTAAAGCGGTATGAAACAGGAAACAACAAAAGATCGAGTGAAGGTTCTGTTAGAGGAACTGCAAATCACTCAGAAAGCGTTTGAGGATGCCGTTGGTCTGGCTAACGGCTGGTGTAATAAAGTAGGCTTCAATATCCGTGAAGATGTACTGAGAAGGATCAGCAAGGCTTATCCAGAGCTTAACCTGGACTGGTTGCGCTTCGGTCAAGGTTCTATGTGGAAAGGAGAAAAGGAAGATCCTGGTGTATCAACACAGGAAGTTAAGAGCCAGCCATCAAGCCAGAAGGCTGCAAAGAGAGGCGATAAGCCAACCATCACCTATCTGCCTCTGGTTCCTATATCTGCGCAAGGTGGCACTCTTAATGACTTTGACGCTTCTGTGCGCAAGACAGAATGTGAAATGATAGTATCTCCTATCACTGGAGCCGATTTTGCCATCACCGTATCTGGTGACAGCATGGCTCCAGAGTACCCTAACGGATCTCATGTATTCGTGAAGAAGATAAATGAAAGGGCTTTCATCGACTGGGGAAAAGCCTACGTGCTTGATACCTGTAATGGTAAGGTAATAAAGATCCTTACCCCATCGGATCAAGGAGAAGGCTATGTTAAGTGTATATCTCTTAATGAGGATCCTAAATATGCACCTTTTGATGTGTGCCTTAAGGATGTGTATGGAATATATCGTGTAATGCTCTGTATGAGCGTAAAATAAGAAAGGAGTTATATATGTGGTGGATCATATTATTAGGATCTTTGGTAACATTGATCATGTTGGTAGCGAATAGCCAGAAGAAACCTGGCTCTGATCTTAAGAATAAGTTTGCAAGCCTGGGGAACATGAAAGGTATGAAATACCAGGAGATCGCAAAGGTAGTGGGAGAGTGTTCCAGCCGATCACCTCTGGATGCTGGTGAGCTTTGCCAGTGGATCGTTCCTGGCTTTCACATAGCCCTGGAGTTTGATGATGATCAGCGTTGCGTTAAGCTGAATACGGAAACATTTAATGAGGAATAGGTATGGATAAAATGGTAAGTTTGGTTCTTGATCTCTACAGAAAGTCTGTGGATCAAGTAGGTGTTAGCGAGAAAGAGCTGTTTGAAGCAGAAAAAACGCTTTCTGTTGCGATTACTTCTGAGAAGGTAATAAACGGCTCCAGTGATCGTGTTTCTCAGCTTCTGGAGCTGAAAAAACACGTTGATCATCTTAAATATCACGTGTATGGATAAGGATCTTGCTCATAGGAACATTCTTTCCAGGTTCTACCAGGCTCTGGATGATCTCATAGCTAAGAAGATCATCCGAGGTGTAAACACGTACTGTAGGCTGTATGGAATAGACAGACGGAACCTCACAAAACAGAGAGAGGATCTTTCCAGAAGCATCTTTGATGTGAGCTGGCTGGTTCCCTTGGTGAGCGTATATAACATTTCAGCTACCTGGCTGCTTACTGGCACAGGAGAAATGTACACATAGAGATCATAGGATGCTGGTATCTCTGGCATCCTATTTTTGCGTAAGAAAGAAGCAAAGAATATACACTATACATACTATCTATATTATTTATATATACATTATTATATATATAGTATATTACCTATCTAACTTTTGCTTAAGCAAAATAGGCTCTGTAATCATCTGGTAGCTAATGTTTTATGATTTTTGCTTAAGCAAAATAAAAAGATGATACATTTTTGCGTAAGCCTTGCAAATACTTGTATTTCAGTAGATTATAACTTTTGCTTAAGCAAAATAAATCTTGAAAAATCTATTTGCTTAAGCAAAAAATCATAAGTGTTTAATAATCAGCGTTTTACATTTTTGCTTAAGCAAATTGCTTGAGCAAAATTCTCTGGAATGTTTTTGCTTAAGCAAAATAAGGCTTGTAACTTATTGTTTCCCAGATACATCTGGCTTTTGCTTAAGCAAAACACCGATACCAGAAAGATCCAGAACCTTTCTGTTAGCGAGATCGTTGCCGTCATAGGACTTCTTGATGTACATATCCGTGTTACGCATAGAATCATCCACATGGTTCAGAGCCTGGTGAACCGTGTACTTATCAACTCCAGCCTGGTTCACTGCCAGCGTTGCCCAGGTATGCCTTGCGGCATAGAACTCCAGCCCTTCAACACCTATTGCAGTTCCGACCTTCTTCAAGCCCTTGTTAAGGTTCGCCTCGAATGATCCCACTGTTCCATATCTATGATAGAAATCAAACAGCTTCACACCAGACGGATCTCTATATCTCTGGATCAGCTCAGCAGCCTCTGGCTCTACCTTCACTGAGATCTCAGCTTGATCTGCCCTTCTGTTCCTGGTCTTGCGTCTGTTGTATGTGATCCTTCCATCGACCAGGCTTCCAGCTTCCACCTCATACAGATCAGCGGCATTCATGCCGATCAGAGAGAAGGAGAGAAGAAAGAGATCTCTGGAGAAATTAAACCTGTTGGTTCCTACCTGGTACTGGCTCCGATCCTGGAGAGAAGCGATCTTCTGCAGTTGTTCCAGCGTGATTGCTCTTTTCTCTGGAACTGGCTGTTTGGGAAAGTCTATGTGCTGGAAAGGGCTGTTAGGGATGCGGATGATGCCAGCATCTTCATCGTTGTAGATCTTCTTTGCCTGGTTGAAGATGGCTCTCAGTCTTGATACATAGTTATGTGGAGCGAAACCTGTAGTGATATTCTTGCCTTTCTTGATCCAGGCGATCCAGTCTCTAAGGAACCCCACAGTGATCTCCTTAACCGATAGAGAATCACGATCAAGGAAATTCTTCAAAGATGCGAGAGCTATCTCGTAACTTCTGGCATTGCCTTCATGCCCAGTATTTCTAAGCTCCTTGATGAACTGATCGGCAAACAGGATAATATCCAGATCCCAGGCTTCCTGTTTCTTACTCTGGATAAGATCCACTACCTGGTCTATATCCATTTCATCAAGCCTCTCACTTGGAATCTCGCACCTGGAGCGATACACCTTAATGAGATCGCTGGTAAGATCTATGTATTTCTGGTTCTTTATCTTCATGGATCTGGTAAGATCCTCCTTCGTCACGAACCAGGATGTGGAAAGATAACGCTTCTTCTGGTGATGCGTTACTCTGATTTTAATGTTGTACGTTCCATCCTTCTTGCGTTGATGAGCGTACACTTCTGCTTTGAATGTAACCATTATTTTTGCTTTTGTGGAATATTTGTAGAACTTCGCACCGCAAAAATAATCATTTTTTGCTGAAAGTGCAGCAAAACACTGAATCATTTATGATGATTTAAGTATCCCTACTGGGAATCGAACCCAGATCTACGGTTTAGGAAACCGCTGTTCTATCCGTTGAACTATAGAGACTTATAAATTTATGATCGCCCTGGCAATATTTCCAGATTGAATCCGTTATATCACAAAGGGAGAAACAGAGATCCTATCTTTAGGAAACCTCCGTTCTATCCGTTAAACTATGGGACCTTCGAAAACTGACTGCAAAGATACATTAAAACATTGACAATACAAAATAAATGACTATGTTTTTAACACTCATCCTATCAAGTTTACTCACTTTTGTGGAATTAAACTGCGAAAATCTCTTTGATACACGGCATGATTCGCTTAAGAATGATGTCGAGTTCCTGCCTGAGGGCAGTTATCACTGGACTCCCTACCGCTATTGGCATAAGGTGAACCATCTGGGGCAGGAGATTGTTGGGGTGGGGTATGAGGAGGCTTCCGGAGATGTGCAGCTTCCCGACCTGGTGGCTCTCTGTGAGGTGGAAAACGACAGTGTATTGTTTGATCTGACCAAGCGTTCAGTCATCCGTACGGCTGGTTATGAGTATGTGATGACCGATTCGCCCGATGAGCGAGGCATCGATGTAGCCTTGATGTATCAGCCGTTTTCCTTTTCATTGATACGTTCCTGGTCTATTCGGGTGAAACGTCTGCCGGATACCCGTCCTACGAGAGACATTCTTTATGTTTCGGGACGTGTCATCACGGGCGATACGCTGCATGTGTTTGTGGTGCATGCACCTAGTAGAAGGGGAGGAGAGCGTGAATCCCGTCCTTACCGCCTGCAGGTGGCGAGCCAGTTGGCAGAAGCTGTGGATTCCATTTATGCGCTTCAAAGTAGGGCAAAGATTATTGTGGCAGGAGATTTCAATGATTATCACGACTCTCCCGCACTGGAATATCTCTATCAGCACCACCTTATTAATATATCAGCCAGAGCACGGGGTAGCCATGGGGCAAAGGCCACTTACCGGTGGCATGGAGAATGGCGCAGTCTTGACCAGATACTGCTGAGCGAATCGATGCAACATCAGGAAAATGCCTGCAGAATAGGAGATTTGCCTTTCCTGCTCGAAGATGATGAGAAATATGGCGGTAAAAAACCATATCGCACCTACCTGGGTCCGAGGTATTTAGGAGGTTACAGCGATCATCTCCCATTGGTGGCCCGCATCCGGATAGATGATAAATAAGGCACGATTTACTTGACTTTTCGCAAAAAAGGTGGTATAAACAGCACTTTTTTGCGAAAAAGCTTGCATATATTGCACAAATTTCGTAATTTTGCGCACGATTTACAAACATATAGTATTAAGATAACAATGACTCACAATTTGTTAAAAGGCAAGCGTGGCATCATCTTCGGTGCACTCAATGAGGAATCAATCGCTTGGAAAGTAGCCGTTAAGGCTGCTGAAGAGGGTGCTACCATCGCACTCAGTAACACAGCTATGGCTTTGCGTATGGGTACGCTGGATAAGCTCGCTGAACAGATCAACGCTCCTATCATCGCAGCGGATGCGACCAGCGTTGAGGATTTGGAAAAGGTATTCACTGAGGCTCAGGAGAAGCTCGGTGGCAAGATTGACTTCGTGCTCCACTCTGTTGCTATGAGCCCTAATGTTCGTAAGCATCGTACATACGATGATCTCGACTACAATTTCTTGAACAAGACTTTGGATATTTCTGCTATCTCTTTCCACAAGATGTTGCAGGTAGCCAAGAAGTTGGATGCTATCAATGAGTGGGGTTCTGTAGTAGCTCTCACTTACGTAGCTTCTCAGCGTACATTCTTCGGTTACAACGATATGGCTGATGCCAAGAGCATGCTTGAGAGTATCGCACGCAGCTTCGGCTACATCTATGGTCGCGAGAAGCATGTCCGCATCAATACCATCTCTCAGAGCCCTACAGCAACAACTGCAGGTAAGGGTATCAAGGATATCGCGAATATGATGGACTTTGCTGACAAAATGTCTCCACTCGGAAATGCGGTAGCAGAGGATTGCGCTAACTATTGCGTAATGATGTTCTCGGACTTCACCCGCAAGGTAACTATGCAGAACCTCTTCCACGATGGTGGTTTCTCATCTATGGGTATGAGCCTCCGTGCCATGAACCAGTATGCTAAGGATATGGCTCCTTACGAGGATGAGAATGGTAAGGTTATCTACGGATAATAGAAAAACAAGGAAAGGATGATACTCTATATATCATCACATCTATTCATAATAGGCAATATACGCTCATTCCTGCAGGGAAAGAGGTGTATTGCCTATTTGTTTTGCGACTCACACCGAACGAAGTAAGCACGTGCGTCGAACGATGCACGCGCTCACTTCGAACGATGCACGTGCTTACTTCGAACGATGCACGGCGCATAATACATAGACTTTACACTATATAAATAGTTATCTTACGCTGTTGGGATATACAACTTTGATACACATAAAGCAAGTAATTAGAAATTTAAGCAAGTAAACATAAGATAGGAAGCGTATGGATTCATAGTTTCTCTTACTGTTTGCATGTTTCATATTCATGCTCATCAATGCCTTCTTCATTGCACTCTCTCATCTGCATGTAAGATGGGAGAACAAGCGGTATGAGCGTTCTCGATGGATGATCGTTGCTGCCCTGCTAGGACTGTCGATACAATATGTCATACAGATGGGGGGCGGCTTCCGTGCTGCTGACGACAGTCTTGGGGCGGTCGTCTGGTGTGCAGTGGTATTTATGCAGCCATCATTGGGGGCTTTTTCGTGGGCACCAGTCTTCATCATAGCCTGTATATCAAAGAAGGGCTTTATATGATGCTGGCTCTGTTCTGTGTAAGTGTCTTCTATTGCATATCCACTATTTATTTGCTATTCTTAGCTATTCCTTGCAATATCAAGTATGCAAAAAAGCAATATTTAGCCAAACTGCCAAATATAGCTATCATTTTTGCAGTTTTTTAGGGATTAGACTTTGTATTCTATATTAATGACAACAAAAAAGAATAACCATTGAATATTTTGAACCACGCTATTTTTTTTGTTAAAGAAAAATAAAAAGAAGAACGAAACTTGCTATTTATTCATATTTTTACTATATTTGCAGCAAAATTATAACAAAACCATTTTCTTTAGTAGTAATTTAAAAACTTATATATGAAATTATCTAAAATAAATATAAATCCGACATCCTTAGCATTTGTCACTACTGATAAATGTACTGCATCTTGCCATAATTGTTGTTTTAAATGCAATCCTAAGAACAACAAAAGACTTAAATTAGAAGAAATATTATCTATAATAGATCAAGTCGTAGAAGATTTTCCGTCCGTTGAATCATGTGTTTTCACTGGCGGCGAATGTACTTTACTAAAAGGAGATTTAGCTATTGCAATTGAACATGCTAGCAAGAAAAAGTTATCATGCAGAATTGTAAGTAATGGCTTTTGGGCTACGAATGAAAAAGTTGCTCATTCGTTTCTAGCTAAACTACACAATAAAGGATTATCTGAACTCAATTTAAGTACTGGAGATGAACATCAAAAATGGATTCCTTACAAAAACATTATCAATGCTTGCAAAGCTGCGCTAAAAGAGAACATTTTAGTAGCTATAAATGTGGAATCAACAAGCAATAGTCACTTCACTTCTCAAAACCTGTTAGAAGATCCAGAAATCAAAGAAGCGATTTACAAAAATAAAATAATACTGAAAGATAGCTTATGGATAGAATTCGACAAAACTAATTCGTCAGAACAGGCTTACATACCAGATAAAAAGGGATGTTCGTACTTGTTCAATACCATTTCCATATCCCCAGACATGCATTTATTAGCCTGCTGTGGTCTAACTTGCCAAGAGAATAAAATTCTCGACTTAGGAAATCTAAATAAATATCCAATAAAAGTTCTTTGGAATGAACAATTCGATGATTTGGTAAAGTTATGGTTGTTTACAGATGGACCACATGAAATCCATAATTATTTATGCAAAAAAGGCGGATGTGACACTAGACACGAGCAATACCCTCATATGTGCTCCATGTGCCTATACATATCAAACGATACGAAAAATATGGAAATAATAAAGAACAATATACATAGTATTTTGCCGAGTGTTTTATTAAAATATAAATGTCTAACTTAAAGTATCACGATTATGAAAACTAAATTTGACTCTACCATTGCAAAAGCATTGGCTTCAACTGTGTTAGTTTCTTCATGCTCTCCAGATGCTGGTTTATTACAACCATTGAGCGAGCATGACAATTCACCCAACCAAGAGCTCAACAGTTCTAAAGGTGTTTCAATTTCCTTAAACATTAATGACAAAATGCGTGAGGATCTTAAAAGCCTTGAACCTCTAGTAACAGAAATTTTGAAAGATTCTATTGCTGCACAAAATTTTGCTGCAAATCCAAATATGTATTGCAGCCAACATGGATATTCTTTACCTCTTGAAGAAGGCGACCCTATTTTAAACGTTTTGGTTGCACTAGGAAACCAAGATATACGAAAGGCGTTAGAGACTGGTAATTTCGAAGAGTATTTCCATCTTTGCAAGAAGCTAAATATCTTTGACGAAGCACAAGTTATTCAACTGAACTCGCTCGTAAAAAACGAAGAGGAGCAAAAATTATTCGAAGCTATCGCTCTAGAGATTAACGGTGAGAGTCTAAGCACAAGAAGCGTAGCTATTTATGGTATAGTTACAGTGCTTATAGCAATTGCAATTGTTGTTACAATAACGGTTGGATTTTCTAATAGAGAGGATGCTTCGACCCCTTCCAACGAGCTAAAAGACTCAGTGTGCAATAATGCCACAAACGTGCTCAAAATTAATAATCCTGAGCATATGATTATAAATATGTGGGCATTAAATCATGACATTGACAGTTACCAAGTTGTTTCAGGCTACAAGCGTTTTTTAACAAAGCAAGTCATTGCCCACCTTAAAGAGACAAACTCACCAGTATTAGCAAAATATTCAGAGAAACAAATCTCTGAGTTCTTAAAAGGAAACATGTTGGTTTAATTTTTCAATATTATGATTTATCCATCCTCATATTCAAAACAGCTGTTAATCTCGACCATTTCATTTTTGGTCATCCTAGTTGCAGCATTAATGTATATGATATACCAATTATCATATACCCCAAAGTTATCTGGAGAATTTTGCATCATCTGTTGTGCATTCGTGATTGTTAGTGCAACTATTATCCATAGTTTCTGTCACCAAATTCGCTCTGTCGAATTCAGAGACAATATGCTTATTCTCCATACGTTATGTGGGGCAAAAAATATTTCAATAAATCATATTACAGAAATCAACCACAAGACACCCATTGCAAAAGATATTAGACTGTTTGCTATAGGTGGACTATTTGGATATATTGGAATATTTAGAGGAAATGATTGTGGCAAATACAAAGCATATGTCAATAATAGTACAAATGCCTTCTATGTTAAGACAAAAGATGGAAAATGCTATGTTGCTAGTTGCGATAATTCTGAAACATTAATAGCAGCTGTTAAGGAATATATTCATTAAAAGTAACTACTCAGTCATCTTTATGCTTGATAAGTAGTCCTTTAGTAAAATCCAGGCGACTCGTGTAACTACTCTGTCTTCAACACCTATTCAAAGGAGGGCTAAAAGTTAGCTCTCCCTTGAAATCAAATCTTCGATAAAATGACAATGTCGTGAAGTGTATCTTCACGGCTGCGAAATAACAAAATGATGCTTCCGTGACTCCAATTATTTGTAGTCATTGATGGTTAATGATGAAATCATTTGAATTCACAGTCCTTTTGCAGCCCTTTCTGCCATCGCTCGCTCCACATCCATCTTCAAAAGCAGGTTCTTAACTCCGACTTTCACCTTGTTTATATGATGCACTTTCACGATATGGCAGATGTTGGCACTCGTAAGACCATACAACTGTTGCACCTGTTCGGTGGTATAATAGTTGTCATCGCTCATTAAGTCGGTTCTGAGAAGTTCTTCAAGATGTTCCTTGGAATAATAGGTGCGACCATACTCACGCTTGGTAGGTATCTTGTGGCGATAGGTGTATGCCCGAAGTGCTGTCTTGCTCATAGAAAAGGCAGTCTCCACCTCATCGGCAGTCACCCATTCCGTGGTGCTGTTGAGGTCAACGGCTGTGCCGAAGAATTCGTCAATATGGCGTTTGCTGTTTGTAAGGGTTGCTCTCAAACATTCTCTCTATGTCAGCCTTTCTGACAAAAGCCATTCTGCTGCTCAATCGGGAAGCCTTCAACTTGCCGTTAGCCACCAGTTTGTACACATACTGGCGTGTGCATCCCATCAGCACCGCAGCCTTTGAGAATGTCAGATACTCTTGGCATTGCAAATCCATGATTGGCTCTATGCCGTTGGTCAAGTCCTGTTGTCTTTTCTTTCTGATACGCTTTGCCTCCGACTGACATTCCTCGGAGCAGTACTTCTACATACCGCTCCGTGACACGAATGCCTTGCCACAAAATTCACATTTCCTTATTCGATCTTACGCTTTCTGCATATCAGCATCAAATTTGTCATCCGTTGTAACCACTTGTAAACCCATGTCGACTATGTTCACGGCATGACAAAATAAAAGCTCCGCAAATTCTCCACAGTAGAAATACGCTGCAAAAATATGTGGAAAATCGGGAACTGCCAAAAAGCACTCGGAATGTGTTAAAAATCAAAGAGTGTTGAAAATCAAGGTTTTAGATATAGTTAGTCATAATTAGTTATGATTGATTATAAGGGGCTAATTACAAAATAAAAAGTACCAAACGAGTGTTTGTCCCCTACCGATGTATTCTTGGTTAGTTGTGGTATGGGATGCAAGCGAATTACAGTCAGTGACATTGCCTATATTGAGGCAATGAAAGACAACTGTATTATCCACATGGTTGATGGAAAGCGTTACACTCAATCTTGTCCTATGGGAGGCATCGAGCCGGAGTTGAATCCAAATATGTTCAAGCGCATTCACCATTCTTTCATCGTCAACATTCGCTACATCGATATGTACTATTATGGAAAACGACAAGGGTCTATATGCCACGATGAACAGGTGGCGTATAGACCCTTCATCGTGCAACTCCCATCTTCTCTCCATATCCGTGTAAACAATATTCAAGAAAGAGAAAATCAGACAAAAATACCTGGAAAATGGGGAAGAAGAGATTGAGAATTTTCCCTTAAGGGTTTTTATTTTTTTCCTTAAGGGAAAATATATTTTTCTTTAAGGAAAAAGACAGCTTCTCTTAAGAGATTTTCCTGCCGCGTTTAACTTGTAAAGTTATTTATTTAAAAAATCCCCCATCTCCGCTTTCAGCAGTTTTATCTCCTCTGCCGTCAGCCCTGTCATATCCATAATAGACACTTCATCTATACCCTTTGCCAGCATCTTCCTGGCAATCTCAAGGCTTCGCAGGTTCATGCCCTTTTCCAGGCCTTGCTTCATTCCCTTTTCCATGCCTTGCTTTATGCCCTTTTCCATGCCTTCAGCTATACCTTCACGCTTAGCAGTGTCTACGGAATTCTTGATGTCGCGATATGCCATCTTGCTGGTCTCGTACTCCCTCATTTCCTGCGGAGTAAACTTGGCTATCTCGGCTTCCTCGAAGAGGCGGTCGAAAACCTTGTCGCACAGCTCCTTCGGGCGCTGGGTAAGCTTGTAGAGATTCTTCAGTGCATAGAGCCACTTCTCGTAGAGCGTATCCAGTTCTTCCAGGGGTTTGTTGAACTTGGAAATCTCTACATAAATATATTCGAGTTTGTCGTAAAATACTTTGTGGGTAGCTGTGTCGCACAACTGCACATGATGGCGGATTTTCTCCTTGTCGAATGCATCCTCGTTCATGTTGAAGTTGAGCAGGGCAACGGTATAGATATGATTGAGCTTGAAATCCCAGTCACTCCCCTTAGGGGCCTGCTCGCGAATCGGGAAAGTGGAGTAGAAAAGGGCGCGATCCTTGAAATACGTCTGGTAGGCGTTCTGCATTTCTACGATGAACTTCTCGCCGTTTTCGCCCTCGCAATATACATCAA